>Ga0208119_100012_pt1 | contig 272238 bp, 276 predicted proteins | sample LakWasMet51_LOW8_2_FD_183887 | JGI IMG/M metagenome (GOLD analysis project Ga0208119, IMG submission 183887) | Freshwater sediment methanotrophic microbial communities from Lake Washington under simulated oxygen tension - Sediment Metagenome... | ecosystem: Environmental > Aquatic > Freshwater... | reverse complement strand
CAGTTGTTATATTGTTAAAGAACTTTTTGTTTCCGTCGTTACGCTTTGCGTTAACGAGGTGCGCATTATACAGAGCTTTTAACGCTCGTCAACCTTAATTTCGTAATATTTACTAATTAAAATTAACTTATATAACACACCATTAATACTTGGTTGCGGGAACAGGATTTGAACCTGTGACCTTCGGGTTATGAGCCCGACGAGCTGCCAGACTGCTCCATCCCGCGTCCGGCTCGACATCACTTAATACATGTTGCGTCGAGAGGTGAGACTATAGCAAAGGTAGATCACTTCTGCAAGAACTATTGAGAGAAATTATGATAAATACCGACTGCGTATTGAACGATATCTGACAATATCTATACATATTAGTCACTTAGTTAAATTTAAGCCATTAACGCACGAACGCGCACTAAATCACTTTCCGTATCTACACCCGCAGCAGGCGCATTATCAGAGATGGTGACCGCTATTTTATAGCCCTGATATAAGACACGAAGCTGCTCTAAACATTCATATTGCTCAATTGCGGCAGGCGCAAGATTTGTGTACTGCTTTAAAAAACTAGCGCGATAAGCATAAATGCCAATATGTCGATAGGCAGGGAGACCTTCTGCAAGCACCTCATCTTGAGCGAAAGTATCTCTAGGATATGGAATCGGCGCTCGACTAAAGTACATCGCATTTCCATTAACATCCATGACAACTTTAACAACGTTTGGATTTGAAAAGTCTGACTTGTCATGAATAACGTGACATGCTGTTGCCATTACTGCATCAGTATTAATAGACAAGGCCGTTGCAACCTCAACAATAAGCTTGGCGTCTATCAAGGGTTCATCACCCTGCACATTGACGATAATCGCATCATCATCCCAACCTTTAATGGATGCAACCTCTGCAATACGATCCGTTCCACTGACGTGATTTGCATTGGTCATCACTGCGGCGCACCCATACTGACCCACTGCATCAACTATGCGTATGTCGTCTGTCGCAACTATTACTTGTTTAGCACCACTAAGCAAAGCACGCTCAGCCACCCAAACCACCATCGGTTTTCCTGCAATATCAAGCAAAGGCTTACCTGGCAACCTGGTGCTCGCGTGGCGCGCAGGGATGACTACATAAAACTCAGGTACAGCTTGTGATGAATTATGCAATTTCTTCATCATCCGCTAGCTTACGTGCCTCATCTTCTAACATAACAGGAATGCCATCGCGCACTGGGTATGCCAAACGCGCTGATTTAGAAATCAGTTCATTCGTCGCTTTGCTATAAATCAAAGGGCCTTTTGTCACTGGGCAGACCAAAATCTGTAAAAGTTTTACGTCCATTTAATTTCTCAATTTATTTAGTTTATTTAATACGTCAGTCAATAGCCGCTTGTCAATTTCCGCCCTAACTGGCAACACCCAAAAGTTAGGTCGTGCAAATGAGGTGCATTTAACAGCATCTTTCTCAGTCATGATGACGATATCCGTATCGATATCTTCAAAGTCTTGAGCGCAGTATTGATAATGATCATTATATGCTTTGGATTTAAAATGCAAACCCATGGTGCTTAACTGATGGAAAAATCGGTCAGGATTACCGATACCTGCAACTGCCGTGATGGATTTACTTGCAAATTCAGCAGGACTTAATTCTAATTGACGGTTATTAAGGTTGTAGAAGGTGCTTGCCTTCAATTGCATTTCAATAGGCGCTGGCATGACAACCTGACTTACACCCGACTGAGTCCCATTACCAACAATGACATCGACCGTTTTTAATCTGCTTATAGGCTCGCGCAAAGGTCCTGCTGGTAAAAGAGCCCCATTACCAAAACCTTTCACACTATCAAAGACCACCAACTCGACATCTCTTTGCAATGCGTAATGCTGTAGACCATCATCACTAATAATAATATCGCACTCGGGATGCGCTTTTAAAAGTGCAAGTCCAACCTCCACACGTTTAGCCCCAACAAACACAGGACATGCTGTGCGCATGGCAATCAACACTGGCTCATCTCCAACATCAGAAGGGTCACTATCAGGAGATACCGACGCTACCCCGACCAAACTACTCCCATACCCGCGACTAATAACCCCAGGTTTATATCCAGCTAACTTTAGTTGCTCCGCCAACCAGATCACTAAAGGTGTTTTTCCAGCGCCGCCTACATTGATGTTTCCGACAACGACGACAGGAACGTTTAAACGGTAGCTGTGAAAAAAACCTGATTTATATAAGAATCTTCTTAAAGTGACAACTATCGAAAATAACCAAGAAATAGGCAAAAGCAACAAATGCCACAGCGTAAAAGTGAGCCATTGCTTTTGCAACCAATTAGCCATTTAAATCACTCTTAGACGCTAAACTGCTTGTGATATAACTTTGCATAATATCCATCAAGCTTCATCAACTGATCATGTGCGCCAATCTCAACAATATGACCATGCTCCATCACCATGATGCGGTCTGCATTTTCGATAGTACTTAATCTATGCGCAATCACGATACTGGTGCGATTAAGCATTAACGCGTCCATCGCCTGTTGCACATGTTGCTCAGATTCTGTATCCAAGGCTGACGTGGCTTCATCCAACAATAAAATTGGTGCATTTTTCAGAATAGCGCGCGCAATGGCAAGACGCTGACGCTGACCGCCAGATAACTTCACGCCACGATCACCAATTTCATTTTGCAAGCCATTAGGTAATTGCTGGATAAATTCCCAGATGTTAGCGGCTTTAGCTGCCGCGATGACCTCTGCCTCGGTTGCATTACGCAACACGCCATATGCAATGTTATTAAAAATAGTATCATTGAATAAAATAATATCCTGGCTAACCAGTGCGAATTGCTGACGCAAATTTTTAAGCTGTATTGCACGGCAATCAATACCATCTAACAATACTGTGCCATGCTGCAACTCATAAAATCTAGGGAGTAAATTTACCAAGGAGGTTTTACCACCGCCTGAACGTCCGACTAGAGCAACCTTTTCCCCAGCCTTAATAGTAAAACTTAAGTTATCTAATGCAGGCTTTGGCGTATCTTCATAATGCAAAGTAACATTTTTAAACTCAATATCGCCTTTTGCCCGATCTATGGTTAGTTGCCCTTGGTCCATTTCTGGCTGGCTATCGATCACATCAAAAATACTTTGCGCAGCGGTTAAACCAACTTGTAAGTCCTCATTAGCAGCAGCGATGTGTTTAATTGGAGAGATAAGCATGAGCAATGCGCCAACAAAAGCAGCAAACTCGCCTACACTAAAATTGCCTATCGCATAGTAAATCACCAATCCTAACGCTAGCGCAGCAAACAGCTCAACAATAAAGCTACTCAAGCCAGCAATGCGTGCCACTCGTAATTCAATTTTTCGATTGTTAGAAACAATTTGAGAAAAACGGCTATATTCAAAATCTTGTGCACCAAAAATCTTTACGATTCTCTGGCCTGCAATCGCCTCTTCTGCAGACTTGGTCATTTCCCCCACGCTGTGCTGCACTTGCTTTGCATTTGCCTTTAATTTTGGCGTCATTTTTTTCAAATACAATGCGATAAAAGGAAGTACGATTGCAAAAATTAATGTTAATCGCCAATCCAGATAGAGCATGTAGCCAATTAAACCTACGACCGTCAATAAGTCACGCATCACGTTCATCCATGAACGGGTGGTCGCTGTTGAGAGGCGCTCAACATCATATGTAAACTTGGAAACGATAGAGCCTGCTGATCTGGCATCGAAGTAATGCACTGGCAAAAGCATTAATTTAGAAAACATTTCCTTACGGAAGTCTTCAACTACGCGCCTAGCGACAACGCGCATGCAATAAGTAGAGACAAAGCCTGTAATGCCTCGCGCCACCATCAATGCAATCAACATTAGGGGCAACAGTATCGCCTGATCAGCTGTTTTTTTAACGAAGCCCTCATCAGTAACTTGCTTAATCAATGCAAGAAATGCAGTATTACTTCCAGCCAGTAGTACTAGCGCAACTATACTGATCATGAAAACGTATTTGTAATGCCAGGCATAGTGAAACAAACGCAAATATAAAACTTTTGCGTTTGATACATGCACGATATCGTGCGCTTTAGATTTAGATTTTTTTAGATTTGAGTTCGACATGAGCTAACGTCGATAAGGATTAATAAGAAATGATGGGATTGAGTTTATAAAAACTCAAGATCCCGATTGCACTTGTGTAGCAAATGTAATTCTTGTGTACCCTGCAACACGTGATGCTTCCATCACATTAACGACAGACTGGTGTGTAGCATTAGCATCGGCATTAATGACAATTGTTGGTTCTTCATTGCCTGCTTTAGCTGCAGCCTGTAGGGCCGCACTAATCGCGGAAACTGACCCGTCAGCCAACGGCTTGCCATCAATTAGATATTTACCAGTTGCATCAACAGCCACTTCAATCATTAACGGTTTATCCTGAGGCGCATTTGCCTCGGCTGTTGGTAGATTGATTTGCAGTTCGTTAGTACGTGAAAATGTTGCACTGACGATTAAGAAAATAATAATCACCAACAATACATCTATCAACGGGATAAAGTTGATTTCAAGTTCTTCGTGTTTTTTCCCACGTTGAAAATCCATTTGATGTTCCCTTTATCTATCGTACTAAATTACTGACGCTCGCCGTGAATGATTTCAACTAACTTAATGGCTTGTTGCTCCATCTCAATCAGTAAAGCATCTACTTTGGTACGGAAATAACGGTAAGCAATCATCGCTGGCACTGCTACAACAATACCTGCAGCAGTGTTATATAGTGCAACTGAAATACCGCGTGCAAATTGCGCGACATCATGTCCTTGCGTAGTAAAAGCACCAAACAACTCCACCATACCAATAACCGTACCGAGCAACCCCAATAAAGGTGATACTGTTGCAATGGTCCCAAGTGTAGAAAGATAGCGTTCCATCTGATGTGCTACCGCACGCGCTGTTTCTTCAATAGATTCTTTCGTCACTTCACGTGAGTTTTTTGCATTGGCAAGTGCTGTTGCAAACACACGACCCAACAATGAGTGCTGCTCTAAGCGATTAATCGTATCTTTTGTGATACCGCCCTTAGCTAACCATGCTTGTAGCTCTGGTAATAAATTGCTAGGAGATACAATATTTTCGCGCAATGCAAAACTACGCTCACCTATGATTGCTACAGCAATCACTGACGCAATAACAAGTGGCCAGATTGGCCACCCAGCAGCTAGAATGATTTCCCACACAGTGAAATTCCCCTTAAATCAATACCAAATAAAATTCTGTCACAAATGCCATAAATCAGGCCCAGCGATACTTTAGCTTGTCATGTGCTTTTGGGCAAGCTCCACCTAAGAATGATTAGCGATTGAATCTTCACTTTCACCGCTTAATTAGAACTTATCATGCCAATATCGCTTGCGTTGAGCGCGCCAATTCGTCACTACTATCTGGGATAAATCCCTATGTTTACTAAAGCTCAACTCTATTGCACCATGATAATCTGATTGATACAAACTACTTCCAATCGATTTATATCTATCAGTCACTTCTGGTCGCGGATGTTTAAAGCGATTTAAATATCCCACTGTAAAAATAGCGACGCGTGGGGCAACGGCTTCAACAAAGTCTGTGGTAGATGATGTTTTGCTACCGTGATGTGGCACAACTAGGACATCACTTTTCAATATAGCTGTCTCCGAGCTTGAATTTTCCAAAACTAATGAAGACTCTGCATGACGCTCTATATCGCCTGTCAGTAATAAACTTCCTGACTCACTGGTAATTTTCAGCACACAACTTCGATCATTGTCTTTAATTTCAGTGTTTTCATAATCACTTAGATTTGGATAAAGCATTTCAAAATCAACACCATCCCAATGCCAACTCTGGCCAGCATAGCATTTCATACGCTCTGTATCAGGAGGGATGATCACTGCCTCAGGCATTGAACTGGCAAACCAATCTACTGGCATTAAGGCCAATACAGAATCCATACCACCACTATGATCGTTATCGTCGTGCGTCACGATAAAGCCATCAAGCATTTTAACGCCCTCGCCTTGTAAAAATGGAACAACAACACGACTACCAGCATCACTTTGGGCATTAAATTTTGCACCTGCATCATAAAGTAAGGTGTGTTTTGATGTTTGCACAACAACACTTAAGCCCTGCCCGACATCTAGAATTGTTGCCTTCATCTCACCTGACGATGGTCGAATCGGCGAAATTAACATCATAGGCAAAAAACCAAAAACACCTAACCAGCGTAACGGCACACCTCGGGGCAACAACATCCAAAACACACCAATGATCGCTGGAGCTAATGTCCATAATGCAGGCGCATGTTGTTGCCAGACTGAAACAGGCAGTTTATTTAGCCAGTTTAGAAAGACAACACAATGCTCTAGCAGGTAATAAGCAAGATGTAATGGCCAATCAATTGGCAGAAAACTACCAAGCAATGCCAATGGCGTGACAAAGAAACTGATCAAAGGGATTGCAACCGCATTAGCCACAGGCGAGATAATAGAGGCTTGGTGAAACATAATTAATAGCAATGGCAACATGCCTATTGTGACGGCCCATTGCGTTTGTATGGCAACTTTTAACCAATGCGGTGGTGCTACTCGCGCACCCATTGCAAAACTGAGAAGTGCAACTGCACCAAAAGATAACCAAAAACCAGCAGAAATCACAGCCCATGGATCAATTAACACCACAATCAATAAAGCCATGGCTAGCACTTGGGCAATCACAAATCGCCGACCCGACCATAATGCAACACCAAACACCATCAGCATATACAAGGTACGCTGCGTTGGTACAGAAAACCCAGCAATCAAGGCATAAATTAACGCTGTCAATACTGCTGCAAAAGTTGCTGCTTTACGTGTTGGTACTTTATTGCCCAGACCTGGAATACGTCTCCAAGCAAAGTTCACTGCAACAAACATCAGCCCTGACAACATTGTGATATGCAAACCTGAGATGCTCATCAAATGTGTAATGCCTGTGCGTAAAAATAGCTGCCAATCTTTCACTGAAATCTGGCTATCATCGCCCATCACTAGCGCCTGTATCACCCCGCTATATGGCTGATTAGTCAAAACATCAGCAATACGTTGCTTAACTAACTGACGAATACGCTCAACTATATATTGCGGGCGCCAGACAAATTCATCAAGCAATGTGGGCTTGCCTTTAATACTGCCAGTTGCTCGGATATTTTCAGCTAACGACCATGATTCAAAATCGAATCCATGAGGATTTTGAACACTGTGAGGGCGCTTTAAACGGACAACTAGTTGCCAACGCTGACCAGCATTAAGCTCTGAAAATGCAGTTGTTTCGTTAACTTGTGGTTGCTGAGTGCGCTTACGATAAACATTTAAGGAAAGATGCTGAGGCACTGCCGCCTCTTTCGTGAGGACGTGTTCAACCGAAAAGTTAAAGCGTAGGCCTTGTTCCGTCATCACAGGAACGCTGGACACAACACCCACTAACTCGATTGGTTTATTTTGCCAATTGACTGGTAGCGCGTCAGCAAGCCTGTATGTAGCGAAAGCCGCAGACCAGAAAAAACCACACATCAGGGCGATTAATAACAACAATTGCACCTGAAACAGGCTTATAAATTTAAATTGCGCTTGACGAAGAAAAACATGGATAAAAACAAAAGGTAAGATTGACAATGACCATGTCAGATCTGGCAACACTGGCATCTGTTGCAGGCAAAAAGCACCTAACACAAAACCCAGTGCAAAAAGAACCATGTTTTACAAAGTCACCAACTTACCGTCAACAAGCTTGTAGCGTCGCTGCATTTTTGCCGCAAGCTCCAAGTCGTGTGTCACCACCACCAAGCTTACATTTTGCGTTTGATTCATTTCTAACAACAAATCAAACACCGCATGCGCGGTATGACGGTCTAGATTCCCAGTAGGCTCATCAGCAAGAATACACTGCGGCGAAGTAACCATTGCACGCGCTAATGCTGCACGCTGGCGCTCACCTCCAGACAGTTCACCTGGCATATGCTCCAAGCGATGTTTTAGACCTACTTTCTCCAACATTTCACCCGCGACTGTGAGCGCTTGCTCTCGTGGAGTACGTCGAATCAGTAGAGGCATTGCTACATTTTCAAGTGCGGTAAATTCTGGTAACAGATGATGGAATTGATAGACAAAACCAAGAGACTGATTACGTAAATCACCTTTTTGCGTTTCAGACAATTGTGCAAGATTATGTTCAAGAATATGCACATTTCCACTACTAGGTACGTCTAAGCCTCCGAGCAAATGCAATAAGGTACTTTTACCCGAACCTGAAGCGCCGACAATTGCCACTTGCTCCCCAGTGTTGACACTAAGATCAATACCATTCAGGACGGCCACATCTAAGCCTTGATAAGTTTTATGCAAGCCCTGACAAGCAATAATTGGCTTTGAAATTTGGCTACTCATAACGCAACGCCTCAGCTGGGTTGATTCTACTGGCTTTAAAACTCGGGTAGAGCGTTGCTAGTAAACTTAATAAAAATGAAACCGAAACAATGGTGACTACATCAGACCAAATTAAATCAGAAGGTAAATCACTGATGTAATACACATCTTTTGCCAAAAACTGCACATTAAAAAGACCTTCTATAAACGGGATGATGGTATCTATATTGAGTGCAATCAAAATACCAAAGAGCGCACCTAATGCGGTACCAATAATGCCAATCAATGCACCCTGCACGATAAATATTTTCATAATACTGCTCGGGCTAGCGCCAAAGGTACGCATGATGGCAATATCCGCACGCTTGTCTGTCACGGCCATCACTAGCGTTGACACAATATTAAAAGCCGCAACGGCAACAATGAGCGTAAGAATAATAAACATCACACGCTTTTCCATCTGCACTGCGCGGAAAAAGTTAGCATGCTGCCTAGTCCAATCAGACACATAATAACTACCACTTTGATTCAGTTGGCTATTTAATTGATCTGAGATACTGGCGGCCACTGCTGGAGCATCAAACAAATCATCAAGCTTTAAACGCACGCCAGAAACGTTTTGCCCCATACGGTAGAGTTTTGCCGCATCTTCTATATGAATTAAAGCCAAGCCAGCATCGTACTCATACATGCCAATCTGAAAAAGCCCAACTAACGTAAATTGCTTTAAGCGTGGCACGACACCAGTGGGGGTAAACTGTCCTTGGGGTGCCATCAACACAACTTTATCCCCAATTTTCGCCCCAAGCGACAATGCCAGATCTACACCTAAGACAATGCCAAACTCGCCCGCGCGTAAATCATCCAGGCGGCCAGCCTTCATATGCTTACCTAAGTCTGCCACTTGGTCTTCCGCGCTAGGAATGACGCCGCGAACAATCGCGCCTTGCACACCTTGATCATAACTCAACATCGCTTGTGCACTAATATATGGCGCACTTGCCTGCACATTTGGCAATTTTGCAGTAAAAGTTGAAACTGACTGCCAATCTGCAAGCTGATTACTAGCGCCAGTCACTTCTAAGTGTGAAGCCACGCCTAAAATACGGGTGCGTAGTTCTTTTTGGAAACCATTCATCACCGAAAGCACGACGATTAACGCAGCTACACCAAGTGCTATGCCAATCATACTAGTTAAGGAAATAAATGAAATAAAGTGATTCTTGCGTTTAGCCCGCGTGTAACGCCAGCCAACAAATAATTCGTATGGTAAATATTTCATAGGGCAGATTTTAGCAGGCTTCTAATCGTTATCTAGTGTTATCTGTTAAAATTCTGGTTATGTTTACAGGAATCATTCAATCAGTCGGCGCAATCACGCAAACCAACCCAGTTGGTGCAGATGTGCATCTTTCAATAGCCAGCGAAGCGCTCAATATGAGCGATGTTAAGTTAGGTGATAGCATCGCTGTCAATGGTGTCTGCCTGACGGTAGTCAACATGTCCACATCGCATTTTGAAGCGCATGTTTCTGAGGAAACATTATCCGTAACGGTCGGACTCAACATGACACACCCAGTAAATCTAGAAAAAGCGTTACGCTTATCTGACAGACTGGGTGGACATTTGGTGAGCGGTCACGTAGATGGCGTTGGCAAAGTGCTTAAATTTGAGTCCTTGGGAGAATGCTGGCAGCTTGATATTCGCGCGCCACACGCAATTTCAAAGTATATCTCTATCAAAGGCTCTATTTGTGTCAATGGTGTCAGCCTTACCGTGAATAAAATTAGCGGTGACGACTTCAGCATCAATTTAATACCGCACACACTGGAAAACACCACTTTAAAATCTTTAAGCGAAGGCAGCACTGTCAACCTAGAGGTTGACCAGATTGCGCGTTACGTAGAGCGCATGACACAATGGTCTACTGAAGACACCGCCACATTAAACCAAATTAAAAAAGATAATCAAGCATCTCCAGAAATGCAAGGGCAATCGTCATGAATTACACAGAAGCACCGATCAGCAACATCAGCCCAGCCAAAGAAATTATCGAAGAGATTAGGCTCGGGCACATGGTGGTACTTGTTGATGATGAACATCGAGAAAATGAAGGTGATTTAGTACTTGCTGCAGAGTTTGCCACTGCAGAACACATTAATTTTATGGCTAAATATGGCCGAGGCCTAATTTGCTTGACGCTGACAGAAGCACGTTGTCATCAGCTGAACTTAAGCAAAATGGTGCAAAAAAACGGTGCTCGCATGGGCACCAACTTTACGGTATCTATTGAAGCAGCAGAAGGTGTCACGACGGGTATCTCAGCTGCTGACCGTGCCAGAACTATTCAAGCAGCAGTCGCAAAGACTGCAAAACCACAAGATATAGTAAGCCCAGGCCACATTTTTCCGCTTACGGCAATGGATGGTGGTGTACTGGTACGCGCAGGCCATACAGAAGCAGGCTGCGATTTGGCAGAACTGGCTAATTTAGAGCCAGCAAGTGTCATTTGTGAAATTCTAAAAGATGATGGCAGCATGGCGCGACTGCCAGACTTAATGAAGTTCGCGGCGGAACACAAACTTAAAATTGGCACAATAGCCGATTTAATTCATTATCGCGCTGAGACTGAAAGTCTGATTGAACGCTCTGCCGAACGTATGGTGCAAACGCCTTACGGTGAAATGAAGCTGATTGCTTATCAAGACAAAATCGCCAAAGAAACGCATCTAGTTTTAATTAAAGGTACGCCGACACCAGAACAAGAAGTATTGGTGCGAGTTCACGAACCACTTTCTATTTTTGATCTATTAGATAGCTCAAGCTGCACCCATAGCTGGAATACGCTGGAAGCCATGAAAACCATTGCTAGTGCAGAAGCTGGCGTGATGATACTGCTACACCATCAAGAGTCTGGTGAAACCATTGTTGACCGCATTAAAGGTGCGGACGAGCCTATTCGTGTGAATCAAGAGCTTCGCACTTATGGTATCGGTTCGCAAATTCTACTGGACTGCAATGTCAGAAAAATGAAGCTAATGGCTAATCAACGAAAAATGCCAAGCATGGCAGGATTTGGTCTAGAAGTAACAGGCTATTTGGAAGCACCTAAAACTGCTTAACGTATATGTCTTTAGATAACATGAATCTCACAGGTCACTTTCTAATTGCCATGCCAAACTTGACTGATCCTTATTTTGCGAAATCAGTCACGTTCATTTGCACCCATAACCAAGATGGCGCAATGGGCATTGTTATTAACCGTCCGACAGATATGTCGTACGAATCCTTGTTTGAAAAAATCAATATCAAACTAGAAGATACAGCGATTGCAAACGACCCTGTACTATATGGTGGTCCAGTACAACCTGAACGTGGGTTTGTGTTACATGAGCCGTTCGGTGACTGGGATAGCTCAATTACCATCAACGACAAAACATCGCTCACCACGTCAAAAGACATTCTAGAAGCAGTGGCAGTTGGTGCTGGCCCAAAGAAACTGATTTTTTCACTAGGCTATGCCGGATGGACACCTAATCAACTTGAGCAAGAGATTGTGCAAAACAGCTGGCTTTCAGTGCAAGCCAAAGATATAGAGACACTTAATAAAATCTTATTTGATACTCCGCATGAAGAACAACTCAATGCTGCGATCTCACTGCTAGGATTTGATCCTGCCATGCTGTCAGATGTTGCTGGGCATGCTTAATGTCAGTAACATCACACATGCAACTGATTGATAACGAGAAGGTTTACAGCAAAGAACATGTGCAATCAGGCACTGTGCTGGCGTTTGATTTTGGTGAAAGACGAATTGGCATTGCCGTTGGTGAGCACCTATTAGCCAGTGCAACCCCACTCATGACGATTGATAATGAAAGTAATGAAATACGCTTTCAAATCATTACAAAACTTGTGAGCGAATGGCAGCCAAGGCTGTTAGTAGTTGGATTGCCGTTAAGCTTAGACGGAACAGAACACGCAGTGACTCAACTATGCAAAAAATTTGCACGTCGCCTGAACGGCAGATTTAATTTACCTGTTATGTTGATTGATGAACGCTACAGCTCTGTTGAAGCAAGCCAAAGGTTAAATGAAGCTGGCATTAGAGGCCGCGCTCAGAAAGAAATGTTAGATCAGGTCGCGGCACAGACGATATTACAAAGTTATTTTGATTATGGATCAAAGCAAGATTAAGTTTTGAGTCTATTTAAACTATCAACATCTGATCAATCAACATTTTGATAATGTGCACCACTTTTACGGACATTCAGTTTAAGTTTAAGCGCATTCAATTAAGAGTTACAAGTAACTAGGAATATTCAGTAAAATAACAACATGACTGATGCTAACACTCCACTAGATAACAGCCAACTGCCAAATGCAGAAACGCTCCTTCACACGCTTGCTACCAAGCTCACGCCATTGCTTAAACCCAATACAGCCTTAGTCGGCATCCACAGTGGTGGCGTATGGATAATGCAAAAACTATTAGTATTGCTAGAAGATGCCATTCAGTTACATCACATTGAACATGGCACCCTAGACGTTTCTTTTTACAGAGATGACTATGCACAGCGCGGTTTAAAAGCAGAAAATCGACCGAGCCAGATTCCGTTCGATGTAGAAAACAAACATATCATTCTGATTGATGATGTGTTTTATACGGGCCGCACTACACGTGCAGCAATGAACGAACTTTTTGATTACGGCAGGCCTGCCAGCATTACATTAATCGCGCTGATTAACCGTGGCGGTCGTGAATTGCCAATTACCCCACAAGTTGTTGCGGCTGACCTGCTATTAAACGCATCACAACACCTACAGTTAAATCAGTTAGCTGACGGCAGTTTAGCCTTAGACCTTACCCCTCAACACAACAGTGCGAGACCATAACAGCATGAATAACCCTCAACTTGATACTGACGGTCAACTGCGACACTTGCTTTCAATTGAAGGCCTACCAAAAAAAATATTAAACCAAATTTTAGACACTGCGGAATCGTTTGTAGGGGTTGCTGAACGTGAAGTAAAAAAAGTGCCATTACTACGAGGTAAAACCGTATGTAACCTATTTTTTGAAAATAGCACCCGCACTCGCACCACTTTTGAAATTGCTGCAAAACGCCTCTCTGCGGATGTCATCAGCTTAAACGTAAGCACTTCATCTCAATCTAAAGGCGAAACGATACTAGATACGGTGGATAACTTAATCGCTATGCATGCTGACATATTCGTCGTGCGTCACGCACAGTCGGGGGCTGCTCATTTAATTGCTAAACATGTACCGCCGCATATACACGTGATTAATGCAGGTGATGGACGCCATTCTCACCCTACACAAGGCTTACTGGATGTATTTACCATTCGTAAATATAAGCCTGAGCTACACAACTTAAGAGTGGCGATTGTCGGTGACGTTTTGCACTCGCGCGTAGCACGTTCAGAGATTCATGCGCTCACCACACTAGGGGTGCCAGAAGTACGTGTGATTGCACCAAAAACACTACTGCCAGCACAAGTGGAGAAACTTGGCGTGCACGTATATCACGATATAGATGAAGGGCTAAAAGATGTTGATGTCATCATGATGCTACGCTTGCAAAATGAGCGTATGAATGGCGCAATGTTACCTAGCTCAGAAGAGTACTTTAAAACCTACGGACTCACTCAAGAAAGACTGGCGCTAGCCAAACCTGACGCAATTGTGATGCACCCTGGTCCAATGAATAGGGGCGTGGAGATCGACTCAACGGTAGCCGATGGCAAACAATCCGTGATATTACCGCAAGTGACTTATGGTATTGCGATTCGCATGGCGGTCATGGCAATTCTGGGTGGCGGTGCAGGAGCAACACTATGAAAATTCATATTAAAAATGGGCACGTGATTGACCCAAAGAACAACATCAACGACAAACTAGATGTCTTTATTGCCGCTGGAAAAATCGTCAGTATCGGTGCGATGCCAGATGGGTTTATTGCGACCAAAACGATTGATGCAACCAACCTAACAGTATGCCCTGGCTTAGTTGACCTATCTGCCAGACTGCGTGAACCTGGCGATGAGTACAAAGCCAGATTAGCGAGTGAACTGCAAGCTGCGGTTGCTGGTGGCGTCACTAGCCTAGCCTGCCCTCCAGATACAGACCCAGTGCTAGATGAGCCTGGCTTAGTAGAAATGCTTAAACATCGTGCAAAACAGCAAGGGTTAGCGCATGTATATCCATTAGGTGCAATGACTAGGCAATTAAAAGGGTCAGCGCTTTCAGAAATGAACGAACTGCATACCGCAGGCTGTGTCGGATTTTCTCAAGCCAATGTTGCTGTCACTGATACACAAGTATTATGGCGCGCAATGGAATACGCTGCGACTTTTGACTTCACGCTGTTTTTACATGCTGAAGAACCATTCTTAGCTGCAAAAGGTGTAGCACATGATGGCGAAGTCGCCACCAGAATGGGCCTAAAGGGCATTCCTAGCGCCGCCGAAGCACTGGCATTAGCGAGCATATTACGTATCGCCCAAGAAGCAGGTGCACGCATACATATTAGCCGTTTATCCACTGCGGAGGGCGTTGCGATGATTCGCACCGCTAAAGCAAAAGGCCTAAAAGTGAGTTGTGATGTGAGTGCGAATCATCTGCACCTAACAGAACACGACATTGCGTACTTTGACGCAAACTGTCACTTAAAACCACCACTGCGTACTCAGCGAGACAAAGCCGAACTTAGTGCTGGCCTAAAGGACGGTACGATAGATGCTATTTGCTCAGATCACACACCAGTTGACGATGACGCTAAATTGGCGCCGTTTGCCGAAGCCGAAATTGGTGCAACGGGTCTAGAGCTTCTTCTGCCATTGACACTCAAGTGGGCCAAGCAAGAGAAAGTAAGTTTGCCACACGCAATTGAGCGCATTACTAAAGCATCGGCTAATATTTTGGGGGTTGCAGCTGGTGACCTAAGCCCAAACAGCAATGCGGATTTGTGTATTTTTGATGCAAATGAGTACTGGAAAGTTAGCCCTAAGACACTGAAAAGCCAAGGAAAGAATACGCCATTCACAGGATTAGAGCTCGCAGGTAAGGTGAAATTCACGTTGGTGAATGGACAAGTTGTTTATCATGATTAGATAGCATCAGTAGCATCAACTTCAACAAAGTAAATAAAAAAGGGGCTGATTTATCAGCCCCTTTTTTACTACTAAAACTAAACAATACCTAATGCATCTAGTCCTGCAGATAAATCTTTATTATGCGCACCCTTACCTTCAAGTTTAATTTTGAGACGCAAGTCATTCACTGAGTCAGCATTGCGTAAAGCATCCTCATAGGTAATTGCATCAGCCTCATACAAATCAAACAATGATTGGTCAAAGGTTTGCATCCCTAACTCACGTGATCTAGAAATAATCTCTTTAATTTCATGCACTTCACCTTTGAAAATTAAGTCTGAGATTAATGGTGAGTTAAGCATCACTTCCATTGCCGCAGTTCTACCTTTACCCTCTTTTTTAGGAATCAGTCGCTGTGAAATAAATGCACGCACATTTAACGACAAGTCCATCAATAATTGGTGGCGACGCTCTTCTGGGAAAAAGTTAATAATACGGTCTAACGCCTGATTCGTGCTGTTAGCATGCAAGGTTGCCATACAGAGATGGCCTGTTTCAGCAAAAGCAATCGCATAATCCATGGTCTCACGGTCGCGAATCTCACCAATCAAAATGACATCTGGTGCCTGACGTAAGGTATTTTTCAAGGCAATGTGCCAATTATCAGTATCTACCCCCACTTCGCGCTGGGTAATAATACAGTTTTTGTGCTCATGTACGAATTCAACAGGGTCTTCAATCGTAATAATATGTCCGTAGCTGTTTTGATTACGATAACCAACCATTGCCGCTAAAGAGGTTGATTTACCCGAACCTGTGCCGCCTACAAAAATAACTAAACCACGTTTAGTCATGGCAACATCTTTGAGTACAGAAGGTAAGCCCAAGTCTTCGAACTCAGGAATTTTAGTAGTAATCGTTCTAAACACTAACCCAACAGAACCTCTTTGAATGAAAGCATTTACGCGGAAACGTGCAACACTAGGTATCCCAATGGCAAAGTTACATTCATTGGTAGCATCAAATTCTGCAGTTTGCTTATCATTCATAATCGCGCGTGAAATTTCACGCGCCTGCTGAGCAGATAACACCTGACTGCTGAGTGGGGTTACTTTACCATCCACCTTAATCGCTGGCGGAAAACCAACTGTAATGAACAAATCAGAAGCATTCTTAGCTAACATTAGCCTTAATAAGTCGAACACAAACTTTTCAGCCTGTCCTTTTTCCATTTGTCCTTGCACGATGACTCCCTTTACTAAACCCGATATTAATGCAATTACCTAGATAAATACAAAGTTACCTAGCCCATAATTGCATCTTTGTTTGCCGCCTTGGAGCGTGCTTCATTAGCTGAAACCACACCACGTTTTACCAAATCCTGTAAGTTCTGATCTAAAGTCTGCATCCCTACATTTTGGCCTGTTTGTATCGCTGAATACATTTGTGGAATCTTATTTTCACGAATCAAGTTACGAATCGCAGGTGTACCAATCATAATTTCATGTGCAGCAACGCGCCCTTGTTCATCTTTTGTTTTTAGCAGTGTTTGAGAAATCACTGCGCGCAAAGACTCAGACAACATTGAGCGTACCATTTCTTTTTCTGCTGCGGGAAACACGTCAATAATACGGTCTACCGTTTTAGCCGCAGAGCTTGTATGTAAGGTACCAAACACCATATGCCCAGTTTCTGCTGCAGTCAGCGCCAAACGGATCGTCTCCAGATCACGTAACTCACCAACCAAAATCACATCAGGGTCCTCACGCAATGCTGAGCGTAACGCATTGTTAAATGACAAGGTATGCGGCCCAACTTCACGCTGGTTGATTAAGCACTTCTTAGATTGATGCACAAACTCAATTGGGTCTTCAACCGTCAGGATATGTCCAAATTCTTTATCATTAATATAATCAATCATCGCTGCCAAGGTTGTGGATTTACCAGAACCAGTAGGCCCAGTGACTAAACAAATACCGCGAGGTGTGTCTGCAATATCTTTAAAAATAGCTGGGCAATTAAGTTGCTCTAAGGTTAATATTTTTGAAGGAATCGTACGGAATACCGCTCCTGAACCACGGTTATGGTTAAAAGCGTTGACACGGAAACGGGCTAAGTTAGGAATTTCAAATGAGAAGTCACACTCCAGCGTTTCTTCATAAACCTTACGCTGACCATCGTTCATAATATCGTAAACCATATCATGCACTTCACTATGATCCATCGCTGGTACATTAATTTTTCTAATATCTCCGTGAACACGGATCATTGGAGGCAGGCCTGCAGATAAATGCAAATCTGAGGCTTTATTTTTAACTGAAAACGCGAGTAAATCCGAAATATCCACAACCTGCTCCTGATATAATTCCAATGGTTAATTTTCAATTATTACATGCTCGAACTTCTAGGCTTAGTGAATTATGACCACAATTAGCAATCGCTTGCAAGATATTCTAGCAACTATTCAATCGGCAGAAGCTGCCAGCGCCTATCACCAACACGTGGAATTGCTCGCAGTCAGTAAAGCGCAACCAGCGTCTGCGATCAGGGAAGCTTATACAGCAGGGCAAACCATCTTCGGCGAGAACTATAGCCAAGAAGCACTAGAGAAACAAAAACAGTTAACTGACCTAGCCATAGAGTGGCACTTTATTGGACCGATACAGAGCAATAAAACACAGCTTATTGGGCAAAACTTCAGTTGGGTTCATAGTGTAGATCGTCTGAAAATCGCCCAGCGCTTGAATGACGCAAGAGCATCAATCAAAATGCCACTAAATGTATGCATACAAGTGAATGTAAGTAACGAAGATACTAAAAGTGGCGTTCTACCAGATCAACTGGAAACACTAGCAGAGGCCATCAGCCTATTACCAAACTTGAAACTACGCGGATTAATGGCAATTCCAGCACCCTCAATCGACCCAGCACAACAAATTGCTCAATTTGCGCAAGTAAGAGAATGCTATGATGCGCTTATCCGTAGAGGTTTTGCACTGGATACACTATCCATCGGCATGTCTAACGATTATGAAACAGCAATCAGCCAAGGAGCAACAATTGTACGGATAGGATCTGCTCTCTTTGGCGCAAGAGCCAATGTAAAGAATACTGCTTTATCAACAAACAACGACACCTAACTTATCCGTAAACACTTAATACAGTAAGATAAATTACATACTAAAATCTAAGGACTTAAATGAAGATTAACTTTATTGGTGGTGGCAATATGGCACGCGCAATCATTGGCGGCTTATCTCAAAATGGTTTTGATATGTCCGACATTACGATTTTGGAGCTCGACGCTCAAAAGCGTATTGAGTTAGCACACGATCTAAATGTTCAAGTTACCGACACTTATGCTGAGTTTCGCAACACAGACGTCATTGTTTTAGCCATTAAGCCACAGCAACTTAAAGAGGTCTGCCATCAATTACGTCCCGTGCTAGAAAGTCAGCTCATTGTATCTATTGCTGCAGGGGTAAGGAGTAAGGATATCTCCGCATGGTTAGGTGAGTACAAAGATATTGTACGTGTCATGCCGAATACACCGGCACAAATTCAAGCGGGTGTTTCAGCACTTTATGCAATGCAGAGCGTGAACCAAACGCAACGTGATCAAGCCAGTACAATACTTGCAGCTGTTGGCAAGACGCTGTGGCTTGATGACGAGACTAAAATGGATGCTGTGACAGCAATATCAGGTAGCGGGCCAGCTTATGTATTTTATTTCATAGAGGCGCTACAAGAAGCAGGCGTGGCACTAGGTCTAAAAGAGGATGAGGCCAAGATGCTCGCATTACAGACATTTGCTGGCGCGAGTTTACTAGCCTCACAAAGCGAAACTGATATTAAAACCCTACGCGCTCAAGTCACATCTAAAGGTGGCACTACTGAGCAAGGCATATTAAGCTTAGAATCTGCTGATATTAAACACATTGTTGCAAATGCCGCCAAAGCTGCAGCCGACAAATCAGTGACACTTGGAGACATTCTAGGTAAGTAATTTACCGCGAAAATAACTATGTTAAATAATGCTATCTTATTCTTAATTCAAGCTGTATTAGGCTTGCTCAGCTTTGCATTCTTATTACGGTTCTACTTTCAACTAACAAAGGCGCCGTTCCAAAATCAAATTGCTCAACTGATCGTAACCGTGACTAACTTTGCTGTAAAACCTGTGCGCCGCTTTCTACCTAGTATTGGAAAGGTTGATTTATCAACACTATTGCTCGCATATCTAACACAGATTATTCTCAGCACATGTACTTTGTGGCTAAAAGGCTTTCCCATTCTTGTTGCTGGAAGTACAGTGTGGTTCGTTATTGTTGGCGTAGCCCTCATTGGCATTCTCAATATTAGCCTCTCCATTTTCCTTTATGCTGTTTTAATCCAAGCAATCTTGAGTTGGATTAATCCACATACGCCAATTGCCCCTGTTTTAAATAGCCTGACATATCCCATATTAAATATATTAAGAAAATATATCCCGCCCGCGGGCAACTTTGACCTCAGCCCGCTGGTGTTTATCATTACGGCACAGTTATTGCTAACTACTATACTAATTCCATTAGAAAGTAACTTACTTTCCACGTTGTAAGTTAAGATAACATCATGAGTATACCGATATCTAATACTGCACAAGATCAAGCGATTACTGCTGTTTCGAACTTAACTTCGAAAATTACAGAGTACAGCCAGTGGCGAGAAAATCTTATTGCTACGATTGATGAGTATATTGATTGGCCAGGTCATGCTGAATCGCTCAACGCCATTCAAGAGTTACGACTATATGATATTAAGGAAATTTTAAAAAAAGATCAGTTAGTGCTCGCATTTTTAGCAGAGTTCTCGCGTGGAAAAACTGAAACCATTAATGCACTGTTTTTTTCTGACTTTAATCAAAGACTGCTTCCTAGTGAGCCTGGCCGGACTACGATGTGTCCGACAGAGATTTTCTGGAGCGACAAAGAAGAGCCTTGTATTAAGCTCTTACCGATTGAAACTAGGCAGTCAGACGACACACTGAGCTATCTGAAAACAACTCAAGATGTATGGCATAAAATACGCCTAGATATCAATTCTGCTGATGCAATGAAACAAACTTTACGTGCATTAGTTCAAAAAAGAGATGTCGATATTGATACAGCCAAGAAACTGGGATTTTGGAATGAAGACGACTCCAGCATGCAAAGACAACTTGCCGAAAACGGAAAAGTTGAAATCCCTGTTTGGCGTCATGCACTCATCAACTACCCTCACCCCTTACTGAAAAATGGATTAGTAGTTCTGGACACCCCTGGTCTAAACACCATGGGGGCTGAACCAGAGCTCACGCTGAGCATTTTACCTAATGCGCAAGCAATTCTATTCCTGACGGCTACAGATACAGGCATTACCAAATCAGACATGCAGATTTGGACTAATTATGTGCAAAAACGCGTAGCGCATAAATTAGTTGTACTCAATAAGATAGACATTCTTTGGGACGGTCTAGAGTCAGATGCTGAAGTTGAACTCTTAATTCAAAAGCAAATAAGAAACACAGCGCATGAGCTTGGCTTAGACTCACAAAATATTTTTGCCATTTCAGCACAAAAAGCATTAGTAGCAAAAATCAGAAAAGATCCTGCCCTACTTAAACGTAGTGGAATCAATGGGCTAGAAAACTCCCTCGCCGAGCAAATGGTGCAATCAAAACACGAAATTCTTGGTAGAGCCGTAGTCACTGAGTGCTCAAACATGATTAGAGCGTCTCGAAAGCTTGCTCAGATTCGAGTAGACAGCGCAAAAAATCAACTTGCTGAATTGCGTGAACTTCAGCACAAAAGCCATGATGCTTCTAAAGAAATTTTAGCCAAAGTAGTGGCAGAACGGAAACGCTACGAGTCGTCAATTCTTACCTTTAACCAAGGTAGTGAAAAAATTAAACGATTAAGCAGCAAACTATTGCGCCATTTAAGTCTTGGCTACTTAGATACAACGCTAGCTCAAACCAAACAAGATATGGGCGACAGTTGGACAACTGTTGGACTGAACCGCAACATTCGAGAAATTACACGCCTTGCAATCAATCTTGCTGAAGAGATTAGTATTGAAGGCCAGATTATTAAAAAACATGCGGATGATTTATATCAGCTTTTTTCAAGTAAGCATGGCTTTGAGAAAACAGAAGCGGTCGAACTCGACATGCGTCACTTTATTGAAAATATTCAAGCTTTAGAGAAAGTGACCGAAGAGTTTTGTACGAGCCCAGTCAACCTGCTAACAGAAAAAAATTTCTTAATTCGTAAGTTCTTCTTAGGCTTAGGTGTGCAAATTCAAGCTATTTTCGAACAAGCCCATTTAGACTGCACCCGCTGGCTCAATCAAGTAATTGGAGAGTTAAAAGATCAAATCAGTGTGCACAAAAGCGCGCTTGATCAACGTGCAGAGTCGCTGATGGAATCACATAACAATGCAGACAAGGTGATTAAAAACATAACGAATGCTGAAAAAGACTTGATTAAATTTCAAGAGCAATCTAATCAGCTGGACGCTACGTTACTCAAACTCATGCGTAGCGTTAAGTTCAATACCGATCTATCAGCAGATGGTAAGGTAGTGCAATTAAATATGGGTACTGCAAATCTAACGGGCAGCAGCAACCAGAAGCCGACTACAAAGTTTGATGCACCGTTTATATAGGTATTTAAATAATAAGCAATTTAAGTTCCCAGCTCAATGCAAAGCAAAATGATGAAGGCTAGATATAGACACCACTAGAGTTAAGTCTATATCTGGTAGTTAATCAATTAACTACATCAAAATAATATCAAATGACTCTTGCCCATAGCTAGTTTCAACCTGCAATGAAATAGGCTTAGCGATAAAATCCGATAGGTTCGCTAAACTCTGCGACTCTTCATCAAGCAGCATCTCAATTACTTTAGGTGCGGCAAGCACACGCAACTCACGCGCACTAAACTGGCGGGCCTCCCGCAGCAGTTCACGTAAAATTTCATAACATACCGTTTGCGCAGTTTTTAATTCACCACGGCCTTTACATGTAGAGCATGGCTCACAAAGAATATGCGCCAAGCTCTCACGCGTTCTTTTACGGGTCATCTCCACCAATCCTAGCGGCGTAAAACCATTAATACCAGTTCGCGCCCGATCACGCGAGACTGCTTTTTGTAGCTCTTCGAGCACAGCTGCGCGCTGAACATCTTCATCCATATCGATAAAATCAATAATGATAATGCCACCCAAGTTTCTGAGCCGCAATTGACGTGCAATAGACTGTGCCGCCTCGAGATTGGTCTTGAAAATCGTGTCTGATAGATTCTTACCACTGACAAAACTACCAGTGTTCACATCGACAGTGGTCAACGCTTCAGTCTGGTCAAAAATCAAATACCCACCAGATTTTAGCTCTACCTTACGTGACATTGCCTTTTCAATTTCCTGCTCGATATTATATAAATCAAACAGTGGCCGCTCACCTTGGTAATGCACTAATTTATCAAGTGCTGCGATTGCATATAAATTAGAAAAATCCACTAACTTTTGATAAGTCTCACTCGAATCGACACGCACAACTTCTGTATCAGCACACAACACATCACGCAAGACTCTCATCGGTAAATTAAGATCTTGAAATATCAAGGTTCGCTCTGGAACCGTAATACTCTTGCCTTTAATATGCATCCAAGTTTTATTTAAATAGTCTATATCTGCTAATAACTCCTCATCGGTAGCCGCCTCAGACATAGTGCGAATAATATAGCCTCCAACGCGCTCTGCAGGCAACAAACCTAGCAACCGTGCTTTTAAAGACTCTCGTTCTGCCTCAACTTCAATACGCTGAGAAACACCAATATGCTCTTGTTGAGGTAAGTACACCAAGAAGCGCCCAGCAATACTAATTTGCGTCGTCAAGCGCGCACCTTTGGTGCCGATTGGCTCTTTAATCACCTGTACCATTACAGACTGACCTTCATGCAACACTTCTTGTATCGGCCGTTTCAACTCTGCATCACCGCAAGCCAAAACATCTCCTGCATGCAAAAAAGCGGCTCTTTGCAAACCAACTTCAACAAAAGCAGACTGCATGCCTGGCAAGACTCTGCATACCACGCCTCTGTAGATATTACCCACTAAACCTAATGATGAACTACGCTCAATTTGCAGCTCTTGCACCACACCATTTTCCATCATGGCAATACGAGTTTCTTGCGGCGTTACGTTAATTAATACTTCTTCGCTCAATTTATACTCACTTCATTCATTAATCGTTTAAATCGTAATAATGCGATGTTTTCTTAACAAAGCTGCTGTTTCATAGATCGGCAAACCCATCACGCCAGTATAACTTCCTTCAATTTTTTTAACCCAAGCACCCGCTAGGCCCTGAATGCCATAGCTGCCTGCTTTGTCTCGATGATCTCCGGTGGCAATATATTGTTCAATTTGTTCCGCCGACAACGTCATCATTTCAACATTAGTCGAGCTCAATAACACCTCAAGCTCACCATTAAAACTCAGCGCTACTGCCGTATGCACTTGATGCGTGCCAGCCGATAACTTGCTTAGCATATCACGCGCATCGTCGTCCTCTACAGGCTTACCTAGTACAAGGTCAGATAAAGCCACCGTTGTATCTGCGGCCAAGATAGGATAATTAAGATACTCTGTTGGTAGCATAGATGCACAAGCAGTTGCTTTCTCCTGAGCCAACCTCAGCACATATTGCACTGGCGACTCATTGGGCAATTGAGACTCATCGATATCCGCTGGATAGATTTCACAATCTAAGCCAATCTGCTTCAACAGTTCCACGCGACGAGGGCTGCGTGATGCCAGAATAATGGTTGAATTTTTATGATTATTTTTCCACATACAGTCACTTTAATTTACTATCTAAGAATTAACAACGCGTTAATGGCATTAGATTGCATGAAATGGGAATGAATATGATCGATTGGCCAAGTTTATTTAAAATCAGCCTAGGCTTATTTGCCATTGTAAACCCTATTGGTAGTGTCCCTATTTTCATTAGTGCGACGAGTGGCTGGAGCCACGCAGAAAGAGCACAAACCGCTAAAACGGTAGCTTTTTCAGTATTTATCATCCTAATGGTGTCGTCACTCATGGGGGATCAAATCTTAGACTTCTTTGGGGTTTCTATCCCATCGTTTCAGGTCGGTGGTGGTATCCTGTTGATGTTAATCGCAATTTCAATGATGCACGGTAAACAAAGTGGCACCAGCCAAACACCAGAAGAAGCCCAAACACTTGCTGAACGGGAAGTTATCGCGATTGTACCGCTCAGCATTCCATTGCTTGCTGGACCAGGAGCCATCAGTAATATGATTATTGCCGCTCAAAAAAACGCTAGTCTGATAGGCCATCTTTCACTCATCATTCCCATATCTCTTGTCTGCCTGACCATATGGCTAGTACTGAAGCTATCAGTCAAAATTTCGTACAAGCTAGGCACTATCGGCATTAATGTTGTCACAAGGTTAATGGGGTTAATTTTAGCTGCCATGGCTGTTGAATTTATTGCACACGGCTTAACTGGACTTTTCCCTGCGCTAGCATGATATACATTAACTCCTGAAGAGATATTTCAGTAAATGGCATGCTTCAGAGTAAAATAACGTTACATTAACTTAAGACATCATTATGCAATGGAAGCCACATGCCACAGTCGCGGCAATTATCGAAGAAAACGGTAAATTTTTGCTGGTAGAAGAAACGACGGATCGCGGAAACCGATTCAACCAGCCAGCTGGACATCTTGAAGATAACGAAACATTGCTGGAAGCAGTAATACGCGAAACCTTGGAAGAAACTGCTTATACCTTTCATCCAACCAGTTTACTGGGTGTCTACCACTGGAAACATGAGCACAATGACACAACTTACTTAAGGTTTGCATACATAGGCAGCGTGAGTAATCACCAACCAGCGCTTGGTCTAGATGACGGCATTATTCGCACAGTCTGGATGTCGGCTGAGGAAATTCGCAACAACGCCATGCTCATGCGTAGCCCACAAGTCATTACCTGCATTGAAGACTATCTGAGTGGACAGCATTTTCCACTCTCAGTCGTGACGCACTTATAATCCAAAATACCTGATGAATTTGAATCATGAATTTAAATAAAGCTCAAAAAAAGAAAATAGTGGTCGGCCTTTCCGGCGGCGTAGACTCCTCAGTGACAGCCCTACTGCTCAAGCAACAAGGTTATGAAGTGACAGGTCTTTTCATGAAAAACTGGGAAGATGACGATACTGACGAATACTGTTCAAGCAAGCAAGATTTAATCGATGCTGTTTCCGTCGCAGACAAAATAGGCATCGACATCGAAGCTGTTAACTTCAGTAAAGAATATAAAGACCGTGTATTTGCAAATTTTCTGAGCGAGTATCAAGCTGGTCGCACGCCTAACCCAGACATTCTCTGCAATGCTGAAATCAAATTCAAAGCGTTTTTAGATCATGCCATGAGCATGGGTGCAGATTTAATTGCCACTGGCCACTATGCACAAGTGCGTGAGAACCCACTAAAACCGGGTTTATTTCAACTTATGAAAGCAGATGATGGTAGCAAAGACCAAAGTTACTTTTTATACCGCTTAAATCAAGCCCAATTATCTAAAACATTATTCCCACTAGGCCAACACCTAAAACGAGAAGTACGTGAAATAGCACGTAATGCCGGGCTAATTAATGCAGAGAAAAAAGACTCTACTGGCATTTGCTTTATCGGCGAACGTCCATTTCAGGAGTTCCTAAGTAAATACCTGCCACGTGAGCCAGGTGATATGAAAACGCCAGAAGGCAAACTCGTCGGCCGCCACGAAGGCTTAATGTATTACACATTAGGGCAACGTCAGGGCTTAAAAATTGGGGGTAGTCGCGAGAGTAATGGCGAGCCTTGGTTTGTTGCAGCTAAAGACATGGAAAAGAACGAACTCATCGTCGTGCAGGGCCATGAACATCCATTACTACTTAATGATGGCCTAAAAGCAAGTCAACTTCACTGGATTAGTGATGAAAACCCAATCACTAACTGGGTTTATGCTGCAAAAACCCGTTACCGCCAGCCTGACGCGCCATGTGAAATTGATAGCATCAGCACCAATGAAGTGGAAATTAAATTTGGACAAAAACAATGGGCAATCACCCCAGGCCAGTCAGCTGTCGTTTATGAAAGCAATGTATGCCTTGGTGGCGGTATTATTACTGGTGCAATATAAAATAAGGAAGACATCATGGCATATGTACTTAAAAACCACTTAGGCCAAATTGTCGCATCCAGCGCTACTGAAAAGCTGAGTGACGAATGGGTAGAGATTGTTGCCACAGATAAAGCCTACATTGATTTCTTAGAAAAATCACTGGCTGAAAGTGATCCATTTCGTGAAAGTGACATACATTTAGCAAGGGTATTAGAGGACTTAATTTCGCTACTCATTGAGCGTAACGTGATACGCTTTACAGACCTGCCAGAGCATGCCCAAAAACGCCTGAATCAAAGGCAGTCTATGCGTAGCAAATCACACCTTGCTGGTATTCTTGATGATAGTAGCGAGCTCTTTTAACCGTTAACAAAACCTTAGTCTCACTAAAGTATTGTTGCTCAATAAATACTGATAAATACTGTGTATATCATCAGCAAATATCGAGTGGAATATCTGCTAAACAATACACAATTACTGTCATTAATTAGCCGCTGGTAAAGTATCTTTAAATGACTGACGTTGTAGCAAAGTTAACTGCAAGCGCTCCAAGTTTGCATAGTCTTCCGCTAAATTAATCACTTGGCTAAACCTGAGACCAAGATAACCCAAGGTACAACCTACTGCAATATCAGCCAAACTAAAGGTGTCATCCACACACCATTTATTTTGGCCTAAATCATTATTTAACACAGCTAGGCCACGCGTCACTTTATCCATTTGCTTTACAATAAACGCAGGATCCTGCATTTGCGCTGATTTTCTTTGTTCTAGCATTACCGCAACAGCTGCATCACAAACTCCATCAGCCAAGGCTTCCCATCTACGTACAGCAGACTTAGCACCATTATCTTTCGGAATTAAATGTGCTAATGGTGTACGGTTATCTAAGTATTCGGCAATCACACGAGAATCGTACAAACTGTCACCATCACTTAAAATCAACACGGGGACTTTACCTAAAGGGTTATAGTCTTTAACAGGACAGTCTGGTGCTGACAACACCACCTCTTGTAATTGGACCTCAATATGTTTTTCTGCCGCAACAATACGAACTTTGCGTGCATATGGACTATTTACTGTGTATAAAAGCTTCATAATATTTACTGATGACAATGTTGATGTTTATAGATTCTTTGTTAGCATTATAATTCAATCACAGGCCCTACTTACGATAACTTATGAAGCAAAATAACGAATACCACCCAATCGGGCTAAAAAACCTCAACGCACAAACTGATTTCAACTCAATGGTGCAGTCTCAAGTCAAAAGCGCACTGGCTGAAGATATTGGCAGCGGCGATCTTACTGCCTTATTAGTGCCCGCTAGACAAACAGCTAAGGCAAAAGTGATTGTACGTGAGCATGCTGTTATTTGCGGTATTGATTGGTTTAACGAATGCTTCAAACAAGTCGACGCTAATGTAAAAATTGATTGGCTTGTAACAGAAGGCGAACGGGTTCAACCTAATCAGACATTATGTAACATGACAGGCTTAGCTCGCTCACTATTAACTTCAGAACGATGCGCACTTAATTTCCTGCAAACACTATCTGCGACAGCGACCAAATCTGCTAAATATGTAGATGCTATTGCTGGCACATATGCAAAAATTCTAGATACCAGAAAAACCATCCCTAACCTGCGATTAGCGCAAAAGTATGCAGTCACTGTCGGCGGAGGCCATAATCAGAGGCTTGCACTATATGACGGCATATTAATTAAAGAAAATCACATTGCGGCAGCTGGCAGTATAAGCAAGGTGATGCAACAAGCTTTTGCACTTAATTGTGATAAAAGCATACAAATTGAAGTCGAAAACTTACAACAACTACAAGAAGCACTGGAGGCCGGCGCTACCAGCATCCTTCTAGATAATTTCAGCCTTGATCTACTCCATGAAGCCGTGAGATTGAACAACTCAGCTATTAAAAAAGCGATACTGGAAGCATCAGGAGGTATTACGTTAAACAACGTTCTCGAGGTTGCAAAAACAGGGGTTGACCGCATATCAATTGGCGCAATCACCAAAGATATCAATGCGATTGATTTGTCAATGCAAATCATACCCAATACTTAAAGCCCATCACAAAAAAGAAGTACATGCTAAGATACAAACGAGTTCCTTATATTGCATTTATGTTAAAAGGTCACTTCTAGTTTAAAAGGCAAAAAATGAGTAAAGCTGCAATATCAATCAAACCCACGGGTCGCCTAACGCTAGGTGATACGCTACGTATTTTGGTTAACGATGGCATACTAGATAAAGAGCAAGCTGAAAAACTATACAAAGACCGTAAACTAGATAGCTCCAACCTGCATCCACTGGTAGTGATTGGTGAACAAAAGTGGAAAAACCTTAACACACCACACAACGCCATCACAGTAGAATGGCTTTCATCATGGCTTGCTACCCATGCTGGCTTAGATTACTACCATATTGATCCACTCAAGTTAGATTTTGGTTCTGCGGCCCAAATCGTTTCCAAAGGATATGCAGAACGCCTAAAAATCATGCCTATCGCAGTGAAGGACGGCATGGCAATTATTGCCACTACTGAGCCTTTCAATACAGACTGGATCGAAGATCTAGAGCGCGTCCTTAAAATGAAAGTGAAGCTGGTATTTGCCAACCCGCTGGAAGTAAGCCGCTACCTGCCAGAAATGTATAAGCTAGCCAGCTCAATGAACGCAGCAAATCTAGCAAAAGCAGGACAGATTGTTGGTGTACAGAACTTTGAGCAGCTTGTTGAGCTGGGCAAAGATAAAAATCTAGATGCCAATGAACAGCACGTAGTCAACATCGTTGACTGGCTATTTAAATATGCCTTTGAGCAACGCGCCAGCGATATTCATTTAGAACCTAGACGTAATATGGGCATGATGCGTTTTCGAATCGACGGTGTGCTGCATCAAGTCTACCAACTGCCGCCTAACATTATGAACGCCATTACTAGCCGAATTAAGCTACTAGGGCGTATGGATATGGTTGAAAAGCGCCGCCCACAGGATGGCCGCATCAAAACGCTCTCTGCTGAAGGCCAGGAAATCGAGTTGCGTTTATCCACCATGCCTACCGCGTTTGGTGAAAAGCTAGTCATGCGTATATTTTCACCAGATATATCTGGCAAAGACTTTCTCACACTTGGGTTTTCGAAAGACCAAGCAGAGAAGTGGAACTCATGGACCAAAGCACCAAACGGCATTATTCTAGTGACGGGTCCAACTGGCTCAGGAAAAACAACCACCCTTTACTCCACATTAAAACTACTTGCTACTTCAGAAGTCAACGTATGTACGGTCGAAGAGCCTATCGAAATGGTTGAACCTGCATTCAATCAAATGCAAGTGCAACAAAACATAGGTCTAGGCTTTGCTGATGGCATACGCACCCTCATGCGCCAAGACCCAGACATCATCATGGTTGGTGAAATTCGAGATATTGAAACTGCAGACATGGCAATTCAAGCAGCATTAACAGGACACTTAGTCCTATCAACCTTACACACAAATGACTCTCCATCCGCGGTGACACGATTACTAGACTTGGGCGTACCATCTTACCTCATACACTCCACAGTGCTGGGGATCATGGCGCAACGACTAGTTCGGACACTTTGCCCAAGCTGCAAGACAAAAGAACCGATTGAACAAAGTAAATGGGATGCTCTCGTTGGCAGCTTCAATATTCCAAAACCTGCACACATTTATAAAGCCGTTGGTTGCCTAGAGTGTCGCAATACAGGATTTAGAGGACGTAGCGGTATTTATGAAATGCTTACGATTACTCCAGCACTAAGAAAACTCATCACACCAGAAACAAACTTAGCAAAACTGACTAAATTAGCGCAACAAGAAGGTATGCAACCATTAATAATCAATGGTGCAGAAAAGATAGCAGCAGGACTCACCACCATTGAAGAACTACTCAAGGTAGCGCCCCCGCTAGAACTTGAGTAAAAGCCTTGTTTTTATGATGGTTTTTTTAAAAATCACTTACAAAGTAAAATACAGCGACTTTAGTTAATTTAGTCAATTAAATATGCGCGCTTAACACTTTCTTCCTTGACCAAACACGCTCAAACCGTTATCGTGTAGGGTTACAAATAAATTATTAAAATCAAAAAGATTTATGGCAGAGACTACTCATCCGCATCAAATCACAGGCGCAGAAATTGTTATCCGTTGCCTAGAACAAGAGAATGTAAAGTTCGTGTTCGGCTACCCAGGTGGTGCCGTTCTGCACATTTACGACGCAATTTACAAGCAAGGTCACTTTAAACACATTCTCGTTCGCCACGAACAAGCTGCCGTGCATGCTGCAGATGCATTTTCACGCGCAACTGGTGAAGTAGGTGTTGCACTTGTCACATCGGGCCCGGGCGCAACTAATGCGATTACCGGCATTGCAACGGCCTACATGGACTCGATCCCTCTTGTTGTCATCAGCGGCCAGGTGCCAGTGCCAGCAATTGGTCTAGACGCATTCCAAGAGGTAGACATGGTGGGTGTTACGCGACCATGCGTTAAACACAACTTTTTGGTTAAAGATGTAAAAGACATTGCGACAACACTGAAAAAAGCATTCTATATTGCAAAAACTGGCAGACCAGGCCCTGTGGTTGTCGATATTCCGAAAGATATTACGGCACACTTAGCTGACTTTGTTTACCCTGAGTCAGTTGAAATGCGCTCATACAATCCAGTGACCAAAGGCCATAGCGGTCAAATCAAAAAGGCAGTTAAGTTACTGCTTGAGGCTAAACGCCCGATGGTATACACAGGTGGCGGCTTAGTATTGGGTGACGCATCAGAGTTATTAGTTAAACTTGTTAAAGCCCTAGGCGTACCTGTCACTAACACCTTAATGGGTTTAGGTGGCTACCCTAGCACTGATAAACAGTTCTTAGGCATGCTTGGTATGCACGGTACGTATGAAGCAAACATGGCGATGCAGGACTGTGATGTGCTATTAGCCGTAGGCGCTCGTTTTGACGACCGCGTAATCGGCAACACTGATCACTTCTACAGCAAAGATCGCACTATTATTCATGTGGATATCGACCCATCATCAATCTCTAAGCGCGTCAAAGTGCACGTGCCTATCGTAGGTGATGTTAAATCAGTCCTAGCCGAAATGAACGAACTCGTTGCACTTGAAAAGCCGACGCAATCACCAGCGTTAAAAGCATGGTGGACACAGATTGAAAGCTGGCGCGGTAAGCTTTGCCTAGACTACAACAATAGCAATGGCCTGATCAAACCACAATATGTGATTGAGAAGCTTTGGGAAGTCACTAAAGGTGACGCTTATGTCACATCTGACGTTGGGCAGCACCAAATGTGGGCAGCACAGTACTACAAATTTGACAAACCACGCCGCTGGATTAACTCTGGCGGCCTAGGTACGATGGGTGTCGGCTTACCCTACGCAATGGGCTGTCAATTTGCCGATCCAACTGCACAAGTAGCATGCGTGACAGGTGAAGGCAGTATTCAAATGAATATTCAAGAGCTTTCTACCTGTAAACAATACAGCCTACCAATTAAAGTGATTCTATTAAACAATCGCTACCTAGGCATGGTGCGCCAATGGCAAGAATTCTTTTATGAGAATCGCTACTCAGAGTCATACATGGACAGCTTGCCTGACTTTGTAAAACTTGCAGAGTCTTACGGCCATGTTGGTATGCAAATCACCAAACCAGAAGATGTTGAAGGCGCGCTAAAAGAAGCTTTTGACATGAAATCACGCTTTGTATTTATGGATTTCATTACAGACCAAAAAGAAAATGTATTCCCTATGATTCCTAACGGCAAAGGGTTATCTGAAATGATTCTGGCGGAGGACTTATAATGCGTCATATTGTTTCACTATTGATGGAAAATGAAGCAGGCGCATTATCTCGCGTCGCAGGACTTTTCTCAGCACGCGGCTACAACATCGAGTCTTTAACCGTGGCGCCAACTGAAGACCCAACATTATCACGCATGACCATTGTCACCTCTGGCTCTGACGACGTGATTGAACAAATCATTAAACAGCTTAACAAGCTGGTAGATGTAGTTAAAGTGCTTGATTTGAACGACGGTAAATTTATTGAACGTGAGCTGATGCTGGTTAAAGTAAAGGCGACAGGCGCGTTCCGTGAAGAAATGAAGCGCATGTGCGACATTTTCCGTGGTCGAATTATTGACGTAGCAGATGGCACATTCACCATTGAGCTAACTGGTTCTGGCCACAAGCTAGACGCGTTTATTGAAGGGTTAGACAACGCTGCGATTTTAGAGACCGTACGCACTGGCGCATCCGGTATCGGACGTGGTGATAGAATTTTAAAAGTATAGATTTTGCAACACGAACAACACTACCTACTAGACGCATATGATACAAAAATGTGCTGATAATCACTCAATTTAGATATTGTTCTAAATTTAAGTGCTTCTCAAAGGTAAGTGTTTCTAAGGTAAGTGTTTGATAGACAAATTGTAGTTTTCTTAAACAATGTAGTTGGTAGTATCAAAGCAACAGTGGCAACGAAAGTAACTCAGATGATTTTTCTCTGTGAGTGCAACGTTCTCTGTAGCAAATATTTTTAGAGGAAAAGAAATGAAAGTTTATTACGACAAAGACGCTGATCTTGGCCTAATCAAAGGCAAAAAAGTAACGATCGTTGGTTACGGTTCACAAGGTCACGCACATGCTGCAAACTTAAAAGATAGCGGCGCAAATGTTACTATCGGCCTACGTAAAGGCGGTAGCTCATGGGCTAAAGCAGTTGCAGCTGGCCACAACGTACTAGAAATCGCAGAAGCAACTAAGCAAGCTGACGTTGTTATGTTGTTATTGCCTGACGAAACAATGCCAGAAATTTTCCACGCAGAAGTTGCTGCAAACCTAAAACAAGGTGCTGCTTTAGCTTTCGCACATGGCTTCAATATTCACTACAACCAAATCACACCACGTGCTGACTTGGACGTCATCATGATCGCACCAAAAGGCCCAGGCCACACAGTACGTTCAGAGTACTTAAAAGGCGGCGGCGTACCTTCATTGATCGCTGTTTATCAAGACAAATCAGGTAAAGCAAAAGACATCGCACTTTCATACGCTGCTGCAAACGGCGGCACTAAAGGTGGCGTAATTGAAACTGACTTCCGTGAAGAAACAGAAACAGACTTGTTCGGCGAACAAGCTGTTCTATGTGGTGGCGCGGTTGAATTGGTTAAAGCGGGTTTCGAAACATTGGTTGAAGCAGGTTACGCACCAGAAATGGCGTATTTTGAGTGCTTGCACGAGTTAAAACTGATTGTAGATTTAATGTACGAAGGCGGTATCGCGAACATGAACTACTCAATCTCAAACAATGCTGAGTACGGCGAATACGTAACTGGTCCTAAAGTGATTAACGATGAATCACGTTACGCAATGCAAGAATGCTTAGCGAACATCCAAAATGGTGAATACGCTAAACGCTTCATCTTAGAAGGTCGCACTAACTACCCAGAAATGACAGCGCGTCGTCGCTTGAACGCAGCACACCCGATTGAACAAGTCGGTGGCCAACTACGTGCAATGATGCCTTGGATTGCTAAAAACAAACTAGTTGACCAATCTAAAAACTAGATTTAGCTTAGCTAGTTTTCATTTTAAAAAATTTAAACTAGCTTAAATTAAAAGGGCAAAACGTTTAACGATTTGCCCTTTTTTATTAGCAGTGTATATAGCACTTTGATAGCCTGATACATTGCATTAAATATCATGCATATCATGTATTGAGTTTAAAAGAATAACGATTATTGGAATTATCGTGCAAACTAACATCACAGTACTCACGCAATATTTATTACCTAAACAAGTAATCACAACGATTGCAGGGAAACTTGCCCATCTAAAAGGAGGCAAGACAACCACTGCAGTTATTCGTTGGTTTGTTAAACGATATAACGTCAATATGAGCGAGGCGGCCAATCCAGACATTTCCTCATACAAAAGCTTTAATGAATTTTTTACTCGCCCGCTAAAACAGAATGCCAGACCGCTCGCTAATGCAGATTTTATTTGCCCTGTTGATGGTGCAATCAGCCAGCTTGGTGACATCGAGCAAGATCAGATCTTTCAAGCTAAAGGCCATCATTACACCACCGCAGCATTGGTAGGTGGCGATACAACGACTGCTCAGCAATACGAAAATGGGCTATTTGCATGTCTATACCTCAGCCCTAAAGACTACCATCGCATACATATGCCATGCGATGGCCGCTTACTAAAAATGACTTATGTCCCAGGGGACTTATTCTCGGTTAACCCAAGGACGGCACAGGGCGTACCTAACCTATTTGCAAGAAATGAGCGTGTCGTTTGCGAATTCTCTTCTGAACAACATGGAAGTTTTGTGATGGTGCTGGTTGGTGCAACCATTGTTGGTAGCATGGCAACCGTTTGGCACGATGCTAAGGATGGCATTATTAACCCACCTCGCTTGCCTAGTATTAAAACCTGGTCTTACACAGACAAAAACATTTGTCTAAAACAAGGTGAAGAAATGGGTAGATTTCTACTTGGCTCGACTGTCGTCATGCTATTCCAGAAAGACAGCATAAAGTTCAATGCATCATGGAAACCATCCCTGACAATCATGCTCGGTGAGCACATGGGTACAAAAGTGTAAGACGTGAGTAAACCAGGTTGCCTTGCACTTCAAGGCAGCTGAAGCAATATGAGAGTTGTTTAAAAAGGTTATTAATGAGCTGATGCAAGCAAATAAATAGTTAAACAATATGTTAAGGCACAGCTCTAGTGATGAACAAACCTTAACTATTCAATTATTCAGACCATCTCAGCGAACTACTAATTACACTAGTAGCACATCCATTACTTATGAGCACCTTTGTGGTACAAATTCGGCGCCAACTCATTCAATGCCGCCTCATAGACACCACGCTTAAACTCAATCACATCTTCTAAAGGCACCCAGTAGTCATTCCAGCGCCAAGCATCAAACTCTGGATGACTAGTTGCCCTTAGCGAAACATCACTGTCTCGCCCCATTAAGCGCAACAAATACCAAATTTGCTTTTGCCCACGATAACTACCGCGCCACTCACGCTTAACCCAGCTAGTTGGCACTTCATAGCGCAACCAATCTTTAGTGCGTCCTAAAATCTTAACATGCTCAGGTTTTAGGCCAACCTCTTCCATCAGCTCGCGATACATTGCCTGCTCTGGACTCTCGCCAAAGTTAATACCACCTTGTGGGAACTGCCAAGCATGCTCACGGATACGCTTACCCCAAAATACCTGATTATTAGCATTACATAAAATAATGCCAACATTCGGGCGAAACCCGTCACGATCTAACATAGCATAAACTGCCTAAATAATACTGTTATAAAATATGATGCAATTTTTTCATATTTCCAGCATTATTGAAAGCAACCATTTGCTTGATACTGAATTAATATTAAATCTAATGAAAACTAAAATTAATAATTTTACAAAAATCGGCATTTTTATTGCTATTAGTAGCTTTAGCTTATCCATAAGCTCATGCTCAGCAGACACGAACACCCATCATCGCGCTTATATCACTAATCAAGGAGAACACACGGTATCCGTTATCGACACAGGTACCAATAAGGTCATTCATAAAATCAATGTGGGCAAAGCTCCTGTTGGGATTGCTGTCGCATCACGACTGAATAGAGCTTACGTTTCAAATGTTGAAAGCCAAGATATTTCCGTCATTGATACTCAAAACAACACCTTAGTTAACAGGATCAAAGTCAATGGTGCTCCAGTTGGCCTAGCAATATCCCCAGATGAAAAAACGCTATATGCTGCAGACTGGTTTAACAACCGTGTAATAGCGATTAGCACAAATTCTACACACACAGTACGCGAGCTAAGCATCGGCGACGCACCTGCTGGGCTTGTCGTCAGCCCCAATAATCGAACGCTATACATTACCAACAGAGATAGTAACGACATTGCGGTCATTGATACAGAGACTTTCACTATTAAACAACGGATAAAGGTCGGAAAACATCCTTTTGGTATTGCCTTAAGCAAAACAGGAAAGCTACTGGCTAGCGTCAACGTACAAGATGACACAATCAGCATCATCAATACAGAATCAAATGTCATAGAAAATATGAAAGTAGGCTACCACCCCTATTGCGCGGCATTTAGCGCTGACGAAAAAACGCTTTATGTCACCAATACGCAAGATGACAGCGTCACAGTACTCGATATTGCTAACAAAAATACACTCACCACGATTAATGTCGGCAGCACCCCTGAAGGCATCAGCATAGATGATACAAACCATCAAGCTTATATCGCTAACTGGGGTAGTAATAATGTAAGTGTCATCGATACAAAAACCAACCAGCTACTCACCACCATCAAAACTGGTGAAAAAAGCCGCGCATTTGGCCAATTTATTTTAAGCCCTACAATCGGAAATTAAAATTAGCTAGCAATCAATCGAACTCAATCACACATCAATGTCAACCAAGCCAAGTTCACATCGTTGAATAGATCACAAACCACCTTACAATTGCAGATTCGGGTTCTCATAAGTTCTGTTTCTACTTTATAATGTATTGTTGTTTTTGAACAATCCCTCTCATTACTGAGATTTTTGGAGAAAAGTGAATGAAAAAAATTCTAGCGTTAATCGCACTCAGCTTAACTACAAGCTTAGTTTCTGTATCAGCATCTGCACACGGTCCAACCCCAATCAAAGTTGACAAATCAATCACCATCAAAGCTGAGCCAGCTAAAGTTTGGGCATTGGTTAAAGATTTTGGCAATATGCAAAAATGGCACCCTGCTGTCACGAACACTAAGTTAGAGAAAAAAGGCGAAGACACATTCAGAACGCTAACACTCAAGGATGGGGGTACAATTCTTGAGAAATTACGTAGTGTAGATGAAGCAGACATGAAAATCCGCTATGAAATCGTTTCAAGTGGCTTGCCATTTACAGATTACAACGCATTCATTGTAGTTAAAAAAGGTGCAAACGCTGGTGAGTCAACTGTACAATGGGTAGGTCGCTTTTACCGCCTATACAAACTCAACCCACCTATCCCTGCTGGCCAAGATGATGAAACCGCAACAAACACTGTTAACGGAATTTACGATGCCGGTTTAGCAGGTCTAAAAAAAGCAGCTGAATCGTCAAAGTAGGTAACCGCGAAGGCTCTCAAAACAAAGCCTCTACAAATTGGTCACTGATGCAATGGCTACGTGACCTTTTTTGACAGTTTAAGCGGTAGAAAATACAAAAATTGTCAGTTAATATAAAAAGCGGGGCTTTAGGTTCCGCTTTTTTGTTACAAATCTTTCAAATTTTATATTGTTATACAGTTGCATATTGAACTTGTAAAAAACACAATATTAATTACATTCCAACCTGTGGATAATTAAACCAGATCACAAATCACTTTAAATACAACAGGTTATAATGAAAAAATTATTATAAAATATATGATAACTATCGCTATATATCAGCAGAGACCTCTGAACATTATATTTAAATGCAACAGAATTTAAAAACTGGCACAGTAGTTGCCTACCAAATATACAGTAGTACCATTTAAGACATAGTGTGAAAACACTTAACAATATCTTTACTAAAGGAAATCAAAATGAAACAAGTACAAAAAGGTTTTACGTTAATTGAGTTAATGATTGTTGTTGCGATTATTGGTATTTTAGCTGCAGTTGCGATTCCAGCTTATCAAAACTATACAAAGAAATCAGCAGAAAACGCTTGTCAAATTGAAGCAAAAGCTTATGCAAATAAAGTGCTGATTGATGTTTCAAACGGAGACGCTATCGTTGCACCAGTGCCTGGCGCATGCGCTACAATTGCTACGCCAGCCAACGGTACTGCAACATTTGTTGCAACATCAAGAACTCCTGGAACTAAAGGCGTATCTTGTGACTTAGCTGCTGGTGGAACATGTACATTAACTGGTAGTTAATTAATCAACTAACTAGTGAATTAGTAATGATTCTCGAATAATAAAAAAGCCCGTCTCTTGATGGGCTTTTTTATCAGTTGCTTGCCATAATATACTTCTCAACATTGATTGGCACTAACCAAGATTCAAGATACTGACCTCCATAATGTTATGCACTTGTATATTAAAATGCATATTGCATTTGATTCCGATAAACACAACTTTTTTACAAAAGACAAAAAACATTTTAAGCAAAACTCATTGGAACAGTATCACTTTAAAATACCATCAAGTAATATTCAATTGGCATAAACTTTGCTTCAATAAAACCAATAGCAGGAGGTTGAGGCTAAATAGCTCACGCCCCCAAATGGCTTAAAGATTTATATTAAGGATATAAATATGAAACAACCCCAAAAAGGCTTTACTTTAATAGAGCTGATGATTGTTGTAGCGATTATTGGAATTTTAGCAACGGTTGCCATGCCAGCATATCAAGAATATGCTAAAAGATCAGCTGAAAACTCCTGCCAGATAGAAGCAAAAGCATATGCGCATAAGGTAATGATGGAGGTTGCAAATCAGGGCGCTATCCCAGCTCCGGTAATGGGAGCCTGTCAAGCGATTAACACGCCAGCAACTGCGACTTCCATTTTTACAGCAACGACAAAACTACCTGGGACAAAAGGGGTTTCTTGCGACTTAGCGAATGGTGGTAGTTGCATACTCACTGGCTCATAATATTTAAAATACCAAGTATTGAAACAGAACAGCTTGTTACAACCCGCAATGCAAAAAAGCAGCCTCATCTCTTAAATACTCGGACGTACTGATAGCCTACCTACCCCTAACACCTTTATCCAGCACAGCCACTTCAAAGCCGCGTTGCACTAAAATAAATGCCGCAGCTGAACTACGGCGCCCAGTTTGACAGTAGACAATATAAGTAATGTCCTTATTCAATCTTGAAAGTAGCTGTCGAATTTCATTAAGTGGTAAATTAACCGCGCCGTCAATATGCTCATATTGATATTCTGAAGGTAGCCTAGCATCTACCCATACAGCACCACTGGCTACCTTAGTATCGGCTAACTCTCTGCTTACATGAGTGAGCATAGGCTCTTTAAGCAACTCCACAAAGTCATGCTTATTAAGCCGCAACAATTGCCCATCCGTTTTCATGGTAACGGTAGCATTACGCTTATTATCCGAGACCAACGCCTCTTCTCCAAATGCATCGCCCTCTTTCAATTCTGCAACTACTACAGAGGGGGTATTAATACCATCGGACCTGCTAACAAGTAGCGTTCCATGCTCAATTAAATAATAAAAATCACCCACTGCACCTTGTTGAATAATCACTTGGCCCGCATCAGTACTGATGCGTTCCATCCGCTGAAACATCGCTTCTATATTAGCAACAGGCACTTTACTAAACACCCCAGATTGCAATTTTTCCACGCTAAACACGCTTGTATCACGCATCCATTCAACCGGGGTTCTGTTGGGTTTTTTATCGCCTGATTTATGACGCAGATTTTTAAGGGCCTCTTCATCAGTAGACAATTGATCCCATGTCATCATGATATCTAACAGATCATTGTCTATTCTTAAAATTTCCACATCAGTCAGTGCGATGCTATCCACTAAGTTATCATCACAATTAATAGGATGTTTTGCCGCAGGGCCCTCTCCACGCAATAGTACTTTGCCATTTTTAGCGAACTTTAACTCAAGCTCACCTTTGATTAAATAGACAGCCTGTTTTGCATGCGTTACATTCATGCGCAGGGGATTAACACCCTTGCTTACTTTTTCTACAAAACACAATTTAGCTAACTCCTGCTTACGTCCCTCGGAAAGCTTAGCAATAGGTTCAATCGTGTTTAATATGGTGAGTGCGGCTGTTGTCATGTTAAGCGTCAGTATCTAAATATAGTTAGGATGATATATCTTTTACACTAAGTGTCATCATCTGGCATGACCATTTGTCAATCATGTTAGTTTTGATAGTGCTAGTAATTTTATTAATTAGATTACAACTCAAAAATCTGATATCGGTTTAGCGCTGATATGGACAAACCAATCTCTACATCAGCTATTTCGCGCATGATGCATTCATCTTCGCCCGGCTTTAAGTGGGTAATATATACTTTAAGCTCGCTTGTTAAGTGAGCTTTATCTAATTTAGCTAATTCTTGCATAAGCATTGAAGGGCATAGGTGCTTAGATAAAATTGCTAGCTCCAACTCACTATTGCTAAACGCTGCTTCCACAATCAAATACTTAAGCTGGCTTATTTTATTTATTTCGTGCCAAAGCGCATCACAAATCGTCGTATCGCCAGTATAAACCAAACTGTGAAACGCGCCTTTGATATGATAGCCAACAGCAGGCACCACATGATGCACAGGCAATGCGGTAATTTCTCGTTGACCAAGCACCATTTTCTGCCCCAGCATTATTTCTTGATAGCGTAAAAAAGGCATATCAAGATTAGGTATGGCATTAAAATCTGGCCATATCTTCCAATTAAAGATATGTTCTTTAAGAATAGCCAGCGTTTCCCTAGTTGCATAGACGGTAATGGGTTCCGTACGAATCCCCATTACCGTGTCAATTAACAGAGGAATGAACGCAATATGATCCAAGTGCGAGTGTGTCACAAATATGTGGCTAATTTTCAGTAATTCCTCCATGGATAAATCACCCACACCGGAGCCAGCATCAATTAATACGTCTTGATCCAGCAACAGTGATGTTGTGCGGCAATCACCACCTATACCGCCACTACACCCTAGCACTTTGAGTTGTGTCATTTAGACATTCACCTTAATTAAACTATTATCATACTTACTCATCAATGAAAGCATATGCAGGCTGTTTTGAGTACAATGTCACGATAATCAACACAAATGCAAATGTCTACATCAATTATGACTTACCAGCAACCACTTGAACTAAGCCTTCATGCGTCAAACAACAGCAAAATCAATGCCAGCATTATCTGGCTTCATGGCCTTGGTGCAGATGGGTATGATTTTGAACCTCTTGCTCAGCTTCTTTTAAAAATCCCATTATTTAACCAGATACGATTTATATTGCCACATGCACCAGAAATGGCTGTCAGCAGAAACAATGGGTACGTGATGCCAGCTTGGTATGATATTTACGGCAACATTCCCATTACGCATGAAGATGAAGAAGGCATTAGAGCAAGTCAAGAGTACATTAACTCTTTGATTGAGAAAGAGATTAACAAAGGAATTTCATCTGAGCGAATATTACTTGCAGGGTTCTCACAGGGTGGTGCAATTGCGTTACATACAGCATTACGTTACCCACATAAATTAGCTGGCGTATTGGCACTTTCTACTTACTTACCCTTACATTCACTATTAAGTAGCGAGGCCAGCACAACCAACGCTAACACTCCAATTTTTATGGCACATGGTATTTTTGATGACATCATTTCATTGGAAATGGCAGCAAAATCGCGCGATTTACTACAAAACTGTCGATATTCTGTCAGTTGGCATGAGTACGATATGGCACACTCGCTTTGTGATCAAGAAATTATCGACATTCAAAGCTTTTTAAAACAAGTTTTGTCCTTAGATTTATCTTAAGATTTGGTAGAATAGCGAATTGATTAATCTTAGCCACTGAGACTTGATGTCTGCATCCAAAACAAAATCCAATACTGTCGCTAGCGATGAAGGCGCTCTTGAACCTACGCTTAGCTTTGAACAAGCGTTTAGCGAGTTAGAAAACATCGTGGCGCAAATGGAATCTGGGCAGATGCCGCTAGAAGCTTCACTAGAAGCTTATAAACGCGGCAATTCACTGCTAACGTTCTGTCAACAATCCCTTGCTGATGTTGAGCAGCAAGTAAAAATACTGAACGAGCGCCAACAACTTGTTACGTTCAATGAAAACAATGACTGACGCCAACATGACAGACAAGTCGACGACTGACTTTTTAATATGGGTAAAAGATAAACAAGACCATATTGAAATGGTACTTGATGAAGTGTTGCCTAGTGAGACAAGTGCTCCAGAAAAACTACATGAGGCGATGCGTTACAGCATACTTGGCGGAGGTAAGCGCGTTAGAGCCCTACTCTGCTATGCAGCAGCAGAGCTATGCGCGACAACGGCAACTGCTGTTGATGCGGCGGCCTGTGCTGTAGAAATGATTCATGCATACTCATTAGTACATGACGATATGCCTTGTATGGATAATGACGACTTACGCCGCGGCAAACCTAGTTGCCACAAACAATATGATGACGCTACCGCACTACTAGTGGGTGACGCTTTACAAAGTCTGGCATTCGACGTGCTATCCACGCCTACACTTTGTGAGAATGCAAATCAACAAATATCAATGCTCAACATTTTAGCAAAAGCATCAGGCTCATCGGGTATGGCAGGAGGTCAAGCCATTGATTTAGCATCGATTGGCAAGTCCTTGACACAAACTGAATTAGAAACCATGCATCAGTTGAAAACAGGTGCACTCATTCAAGCAGCTACATTACTGGGTGCTTCAGGCGGCTCGCACGAGCAAATGTCAGCTGTGATGTCTTATGCAGAACATATAGGCCTCGCCTTTCAAGTCGTAGATGATATTCTAGATGTTGAGGCAGACACTAACACGCTAGGAAAAACAGCTGGTAAAGATGCAGAGAGCAGCAAACCTACCTATGTCACCATTCTAGGTTTAGATCTAGCAAAAGAATTGGCGGATCAACTTTATCAAACAGCAATTTCAGCATTAATACCATTTGGTGAAGATGCAAAACGTCTGCGCGAGCTAGCTGGTTTTATTCTACATCGTAGCTTTTAACATTAACTATTATTTGAATTAACAACACTCTGCTCGTGACTCCACTATTAAATACGATTAACTACCCTGAACAATTGCGACTACTAGAACGTAGGGAATTGGCTCAGCTCGCGCAAGAGTTACGTTTATTTTTGGTGGATAGTGTCGCTAAAACAGGTGGGCATTTAGCATCTAATCTTGGCGTAGTTGAGCTCACCATTGCATTGCACTATGTATTTAACACGCCGGAAGATAAGCTAGTTTGGGATGTTGGGCATCAAACTTACCCACATAAAATACTGACCGGGCGTCGCGAAGCTATGCAAAATTTACGCATGCCTCAAGGTATTGCAGGCTTTCCAAGACGCAACGAAAGTGAATATGACACTTTTGGTACGGGACATTCCAGCACATCAATTTCTGCAGCATTAGGCATGGCCGTTGCCGCACAAAAAGCAGGCAGCGAGAGACGTGCTGTCGCTATCATCGGTGATGGGGCAATGACTGCTGGCATGGCCTTCGAAGCGCTGAATAACGCTGGAAACATGGATGCCAACCTGTTAGTTGTACTCAACGATAACGACATGAGCATTTCTAACAATGTCGGTGCACTGAACAACTATCTAGCCAAATTACTGTCCAGCCGCTTCTATGGCACAGTGAGAAAATCTGGTAAAAAAGTCTTATCAGCATTACCTCCAATGATGGAGTTTGCAAAGCGAGCAGAAGAACATGTAAAGGGCATGGTCACCCCTGGCACTTTGTTTGAAGAGTTTGGCTTCAACTACATCGGACCAATTGATGGTCATGATATAGATACGCTTATTGACACTTTACACAATATTAAACAGCTCAGCGGACCTCAGTTCTTGCACATTGTGACGCAAAAAGGTAAGGGATTTGAGCCGGCTGAAGAGAATCCAAATAAATTCCATGGCGTAGGTAAGTTTGATCCATTTAATGGCAACGCTATCAGTGCAAAATCAGCAAAGTCTTACACAGAGGTTTTTGGTGACTGGCTTGTTGACATGGCAAGCGCTGACGAAAGACTTATCGGCATCACGCCAGCAATGTGCGATGGTTCTGGCTTAAATGCTTTTGCCAATAAATTCCCTGAGCGTTACTATGATGTAGGTATTGCAGAACAGCACGCACTTACATTTGCCGCAGGGATGGCTTGTGATGGATTAAAACCGGTTGTCGCTATTTACAGTACTTTTTTACAACGCGCTTATGATCAATTGATTCATGATATTGCATTACAAAACTTACCCGTATTATTAGCGATTGATCGCGCTGGTCTGGTTGGTGCAGACGGCCCTACGCATGCTGGTAGCTTTGATTTAACGTATATGCGCTGCATTCCCAACATGGTAGTCATGACCCCAAGTGATGAGCACGAATGCCGACAAATGCTCACAACAGGGTTTCTTCACAACGGAGTAGCCGCAGTACGCTACCCTAGAGGCAGTGGTACTGGGGCAGAAGTGAGTGGCACACTTGAGCCGATAGAAATTGGTAAAGGCATCATCGTACGTCGAGGTGAAAAAGTGGCAATTCTAGCGTTCGGCTCAATGCTTGCGCCTGCTTTAGAAGCTGCTGAAACACTCAATGCCACCGTCGCTAATATGCGTTTTGTTAAGCCAATTGACTCAGCACTAATCGCAGAGATTGCACAAAAATATACTGTTATTGTCACCATAGAAGAAAATTGCATTATGGGAGGCGCCGGTTCTGCCACGATGGAAGCGCTGCAACTTATACAAACCAATATCCCTCATGCGATTAAAACACTGTGTCTTGGCTTACCAGACCAATTTATAGAACATGGTGTACATGAAACTATGCTTGCTGATTGCGGTCTAGATGGTAAAGGAATAGTTTCTGCAATTGCGAAGCTAATAACCTAGTGATATACTCAACTAATATTTGTAAAATTTAAGAAAATATACATGGATCAGACTACGCATAAAACCCCGATTGAAGACGTACAAAACACGGTAGATACCCGCCATTTGGCCATTGATAAAGTTGGTATTAAGGCGATTCGCCATCCAGTTGTTGTAAAAGACAAAACTGGTGGTGATCAGCATACTGTTGCCATGTTTAACATGTATGTACATTTACCACAGCAGTTCAAGGGCACTCACATGTCTCGTTTTGTTGAAATTCTCAACATGAATGAGCACGCAATTTCTGTAGAGTCTTTTGAAACCATTCTACGTGAAATGGTAAAACGACTTGAAGCGGAATCTGGTCATATTGAAATGACATTCCCTTACTTTGTGAACAAAGCAGCACCTATTTCTGGTGTAAAAAGTTTATTAGACTATGAAGTCACTTTTATTGGTGAGATTCATCATGGAAAATTTGAAATCACGGTAAAGGTATTGGTACCTGTAACGAGTTTATGTCCATGTAGCAAAAAAATCTCTAGTTATGGTGCCCATAACCAGCGCTCACATGTGACAGTAACCGCACTCATTAATGACTTTATTTGGATAGAAGATATTATCGACTTAGTAGAGAAGCAGGCATCATGTGAGCTTTATGGACTACTGAAACGTCCGGACGAGAAATATGTTACTGAGCGCGCTTACGATAATCCTAAATTTGTTGAGGACATGGTACGTGATGTTGCAGCTCAACTAAACGCAGAGAAACGCATTATTGCCTACACTGTTGAATCAGAGAACTTTGAATCTATTCATAACCATTCAGCATACGCATTAATCGAAAAAGACAAGCGTCAAAATTAAGAAATAAAAAAGCCACTTAAGCTTAAGTGGCTTTTTTTATAAACGCCAACTTTTGTTAGTATTTAATGACAAAAATTTAAATGTTTACTCTATTGTTCAGTACTTTTTAGTTAATGTCATGGCAATATCATGACGCTTCATTTCCATTCTATTTAATGCACTCATTCCCATAAGAACGACTGAAGGTGATCCGCCTTCTAAAACACTTCCCTCAACCTGACTCAATGTAATGTTACCTATCTTTAAAGTTGCAATTGTCACACGATACGCTGTGACAACCCCATTAGCTGTTCCAACTAAGACAGGCTCACCTTTTTTATAATCAATATTAGCAAATTTAGCGTCGCCACTATTAAGTGCGACAGTGGTTGCTCCAGTATCAATTAAGAACTTTAGTGGTGCGCCGTTAATTTTACATTCAGAAATAAAATGTCCCTGTGGATTAGCGTATAACGTCACACTAGGGTTACTACTAGCTGAAGCATCCCCAACTGAAGCTGCCTGCCCCATGCTTAATTTTTTTATCTTACCTTCAATTAAGAGCGTCGCAGAGCTACTATCTGCGGCTATTAATTTGACACCGTCAACCGTCTGTCCAGCACTCAAGGTTCTGGGTTTAGCATCATTTATGATCATCACAGCTTTACCGCTAAATAAACCTACAATATTCACTTTCGTATTTGCTGTTGCAACACCCGACAATAAACACAAAGAAATGGTGGATGTAAGAAATAGAGATCGATGTGGTCGCACAGACGGCATTATTTGAACATTCCTTGTTGAGCTGGATGTTGCTGAGTAAGATTTAAACCCCATGCTATCACAGCCAGACCTAATAACGGGAAAACAGCTGCAAGCATAAAAGTTTGCTGCCCACCCAAATATTGCAAAGCATAACCACCAGCAACACCACCCACTGTACCGCCGACACCATATGCCACACTATTGTAAATGGCCTGACCTTTTGCTTGATGTCGTCCATTAAAAAATTGCGTTATCACTTCAACTGAAGCAGCATGAAAACTACCAAATGTAGCAGCGTGTAAAGTTTGTGCCAAAATAAGCAACCACAAGCTATCCACAGCAATGCCAATCAGAGCGAAGCGAATCACAGCCAATACCAAGCTGACGAGTAAGATTACTTTTAATGTGAATCTCCTCAAAATCTTAGGCATTAACATAAAAATAAGAATTTCACAGATGACGCCTATCGCCCACAGCAAACCAATCATGCCCTTGGTGTAACCATGTTCACTCAGATAAATAGAATAGAAGTTATAAAGTACACCATGTGCGGTCACCATTAAGGAACAACCAACCAACAATGCAACCACATTAGGTTGTCGTATTACTTGCCAAATTGAGAAATGATCATGTGGATGTGCGGCAAGCTTTGGCTCTGGCAATGAGTAAGTGAGGGAAAATAACATCACTTGGACTGCGAGTAAAAACCACAGCAAACTGGAGATGCCAGCATAGTCTATTAAAAAACCTAACACTACTGCCGCCACAATAAACCCTGAGGACCCCCACATACGAATACGGCTGTAGTGACCATTGGTAGTAGCAAGATGCGCTAAGGTAAGCGACTCTGCCAATGGCAAAGTAGAACTGGTAAATAAACTCAATGCCGCCATCACTAAGAACATCCAGAAAAAACCATGCGCCCAAAACACGGCCACAAAGCCGCACAGTCCTAAAAATGCAGTGAGCTTGATCCAAGGGGTGCGCCTACCTGTGTGGTCAGCAAGCCAGCCCCAAAAATTAGGTGCAAAAATGCGGCTAATTTGGAATAAAGACATCAATATTCCAATATCAGCTGCTGAAAACGCTTCAGATTTTAAATACAACCCCCAATATGGAACAAATGCCCCCACAAAGAAGTAATAGATAAAATAGAATCGTGATAATCGATAATGTAACGCTGAATGCATATGGGTATCATACCGATAAAAAAAGTCGGCTAAGGCCGACTTTGAAATTAATATTTATTTCCGAGTAATCACGAAAAATTTAGATAATTTTAGGGGTATTACACAAGACATCTGCATTTTGCCCACGATTACGTAGCACATGGTCCATCAACACCATGGCCAACATTGCTTCCACAATAGGGGTTGCTCGCACACCAACACATGGATCATGACGTCCAGTCGTTTGCATCGTCACAGCATTTCCACTTTTATCAATTGAACGGCGCTCTTGTGGAATACTAGAAGTTGGTTTTAGTGCCACATTCACGCGAACTTCTTGGCCAGTAGAAATGCCACCCAAAATACCACCCGCATGATTCGTCACAAACCCTTGCGGCGTCATTTCATCAGAATGCACACTACCTCGCTGCGCGATGCTAGAAAAGCCAGCACCAATCTCAACGCCTTTTACCGCATTAATACTCATCATGGCATATGCAATTTCAGCATCTAATCGATCGAAAATCGGCTCACCTAGCCCTACAGGTACATTTTCTGCAACAACAGTAATCTTTGCGCCTACAGAATCACGCTCCGCACGGATTTTATCTAAATAAGTTTCCAGTTCTGGCAAGATGGTTGTATTAGGCGAGAAAAACGGATTGCTATTCACCACATCCCAATTTTCAAATGGAATGTTAATTTCACCTAACTGGCTCATATATCCGCGCACGACTACACCAAAACGCTCTTTTAACCATTTTTTTGCAATTGCTCCAGCAGCGACACGCACTGCGGTTTCACGCGCGCTCGAGCGACCGCCACCTCGATAATCACGTACGCCATATTTTTGCGTATAAGTATAGTCTGCATGCCCTGGACGAAATGTATCCATGATTTTACTGTAGTCTTGGCTACGCTGATCTGTATTGCGAATCAGCAAACCAATCGGCGCACCAGTGGTTTTTCCCTCAAAGATACCAGACAGAATTTCAACAGAATCTGCTTCTTGGCGTTGCGTCACATGGCGTGAGGTACCTGGCTTGCGACGATCCAAGTCGATTTGCAAATCTTCAGCACATAAAGCCAACCCTGGTGGGCAGCCATCTACGACCCCACCAATTGCTGCACCATGCGACTCACCGAATGATGTAAAGGTAAAAAGCTTGCCAAGTGTATTGCCAGACATGATACGACCTCAATTAAAGTTGAGTAATTTTAACATACCCAAGCAACATGTTAAGGACGCCTCTAAAAATTCAAATACCTAAGTCAGGCAAGGCACGAGCCAAAAATCATGACGCCGCATATGCCTGATAGGTAAAGAGTAATTTTTTGTGAGCAATGCCGCATGGCAACGGAAGTTGGATTTCTAGAGGCGTCCTTAATTAACCAAGCCTTTAATCCATTGCTGATACACTTGATTCGCCACTTTATTCAGAAAAAAGCAATGCAATGGTAAAGTTTGCTGAATGACATCAGGACGCTGAACCGCTGGACTATCCAAAGCAGACACGATTTCGTCTGCACCAACAACACACCATTCATTTACCATATCTGTGGTCATTTCTATATGGCACTGCAAAGCTAAATGCTTTTGGCCAATAGCATACGCCTGATTCTCACAGAATGGGCTTGCTAATAGATGCATTGCACTAGACGGCAAACTAAATGTTTCACCATGCCAATGAAAAGCATTAAAACTCTCTAACTCACCAAACCAATATTGTGCAGCACTATTCCCGCTTACCTTAACCTCACCCCAACCAATCTCCTTGACTGCATTTTTAGTCACCTCAGCACCCAATGCTTTACTCATTAACTGAGCACCCAAACAATGTCCTAGCACTGGCACATTCAAATCCACTGCCTGTCGAATTAAATCAAGCACAGGCGCAATCCAATGTAAATCATCATTCACACTCATTGGGCCACCCATCAGTACCAGACCACTGTAGGCATCGATTGAAGTAGGCAGAGCATCACCTTCATCAATCTTAATTAAACACCAAGGGATTTGTTGTTCATCTAAAAACTCAGCTAAATAGCCTGGCCCTTCACTACTAAAGTGACGAAAAATAATCACTGGCTTCATGCTTCTAGTACCTTATATTGTCCAATATCAATTCCATCTATTGTATAACGCCCTATTGCATATCGGATCAACCGCAGTGTTGGGAAACCAATTTTCGCAGTCATCCGCCTTACTTGACGATTTTTACCTTCTGAAATTTTAATTTGTAGCCAAGTCGTCGGTATCGCCTTACGTTCTCGAATAGGTGGATTGCGTAACCACAAACCTTCGGGCTCATCTATCACCGCCACCTCTGCTGGCAATGTCAAAAAATCACCCAAATCAACCCCTCGCCTAAGCGGTTGCAAATCATCGTCGGATGGCGCACCCTCCACTTGTACCCAGTAAGTTTTAATTTCTTTATGTTTCGGATGACTTAAACGATGTTGCAATGCCCCATCATCGGTTAAAATAAGCAAACCTTCACTATCAGTATCTAAACGCCCAGCTGCATATACATCAGGGATTGGAATAAAGTCTTTTAACGTGGCGTGTTTATTATCAGGATTCGGCGAGTCATGCGGGCTAAATTGGCACACGACGTTAAATGGTTTATTAAATAAAATTATCATCTTAGGAAATTGTGAATGACTTCGAAAATTATCAAACCTAGCACAGGCGAAAAAATATCTGTTAACGCAGACAATACGCTAAACGTACCCAACAACCCCATTATCCCATTTATTGAGGGTGATGGCATAGGTGTAGATATCACCCCGCCTATGATTAAAGTTGTAGATGCCGCAGTAAATAAAGCTTATGCAGGCACTCGTAAAATTTCTTGGATGGAAGTCTTTGCCGGTGAAAAAGCTGTCAACGTATATGGCAAAGATAAAGAAGGTAAAGATACGTGGTTGCCTAGTGAAACGATGCAAGCTGTGCGAGACTATGTAGTATCGATTAAGGGTCCATTAACGACCCCAGTTGGTGGGGGCATTCGCTCACTCAATGTATCGCTACGCCAAGAACTTGACCTTTATGTATGCTTACGTCCAGTGCAATACTTCACAGGCGTACCTAGCCCAGTCAAACATCCTGAAAAAACCGACATGGTGATCTTCCGTGAGAACACAGAAGACATCTACGCTGGTATTGAGTGGGCGGCGGGCACAGATGAAGTAGAAAAGGTCATTAACTTCTTAAGTGATATGGGCATGCGTAAAAAAATTCGCTTCCCTGAGTCATCTGCTATTGGTATCAAACCAGTTTCGGTCGAAGGCAGCCAACGCTTAGTCCGCAAAGCAATTCAATACGCGATTGATAACAACCGTAAATCAGTGACGATTGCCCATAAAGGCAATATTATGAAGTTTACCGAGGGCGGTTTCAGAGACTGGGGTTATGAAGTTGCGAAGCAAGAGTTTGGCGCAGTTGAAATTGATGGTGGTCCATGGTGCAAATTGCCGAACGGTATTGTCATCAAGGATTGCATTGCTGATGCATTCTTACAAGAAATTTTATTGCATCCACAAGACTATGATGTGGTTGCCACGCTTAACCTAAACGGCGACTACATGAGCGATGCCTTGGCAGCACAAGTAGGCGGTATTGGGATTGCACCAGGCGCTAACCTTAGTGATACGGTTGCAATGTTTGAGGCAACGCATGGTACTGCACCAAAAATTGCTGGAAAAAACATCGCCAACCCAAGCTCATTGATACTCTCTGCTGAGATGATGCTTCGTCATTTAGGATGGACAGAAGCCGCAGACTTAGTGCTGAAAGGTGTTGCAAATGCAATTATCAGCAAACGTGTGACTAGTGACTTCTCAAGCCAAATGGATGGTGCCACACAAGTAGGCACCACTGAATTTGGTGACGAAATTATTGCAAATATGCAATAACTGATTTTAAATCTGAAAATAAAAAAGGCTCTATATGTGTTAACGCATATAGAGCCTTTTGAGCATTGGGGACCAGATGTAGGCTAACCCAAATTTAGTTTGGATAAAACTTAAGCTTTCTGAATATTTGAAGCTTGTTTACCTTTTGGGCCTTCAGTTAAATCAAAACTTACACGTTGGCCTTCTTTTAGGCTTTTATAACCTGATTCTACAATCGCTGAGAAGTGTGCGAATAAATCATCACCACCATCATCAGGTGTAATAAAACCAAAACCTTTAGAATCATTAAACCATTTTACGGTACCTGTTGCCATTTCATACATCCTTACATATTACAAAGGGGGGCGCCCCAAAAAGTTTGCCTCAAGAACAGAAGTCGCAGTAACTAAATTAAAGCAGGCTGCAAAAAACTCGAATTCAAACACCTAAGCATATTTATATGTTGCTTTTTCTGACATGTCAAGAAGTTTTTAACATGCCCCTATACGAACGGCTGCCTGAATACATTATGCTCATCGTTTTAATTAAAAGATTTATAAAACGAGTGAATTTTCATGATAAAAGACGTAAAGTCTTTACAAAAAAAAACGTAAAGTGCATTATTGGTCTGAATTAATTAACATAAATTGCTAGTAAGCTCATTTATCCACGACAATCAATATGGCAACTGCAACCTCACAAACAAAACTAAGTGGTCTAGCAAGAACATTAATTCAAGAAAAACTGCTTTCTGAGGATGAAGCGAGGGCGGTAGAAACTCAAGCCTCCATCGCAAATGCTTCATTTATTTCGCAACTTATTCAAAGTAAAAAACTGAGTGCCTTAAGTATTGCTGAGACCTCAGCTAAAGCGTTTGGATTTCCTTACTTTAACCTTGATTCATTTAATCCAGACTATCTGCCTGCAAAACAAATTGATAGCAAACTGGCAATTAGTAATCGTGTTATAGGTCTACAAGCACGCAATAACGTACTTTATGTAGCGATCTCAGATCCCACCAACATCCTCGCATTAGATAGTGTTCAATTCCAAATGGGCATGAACATTTCACCAATTGTAGTAGAAGACGACAAACTCGGCCGCTGGATAGATAAAGTCATTCAATCAAAAGATACTAGCCTGAAGTCGCTTGATGTTGGACACGACGATGATTTCGGCTTTAATGACGACAATGCGCATGTAGTTGAAGACGAACAGGTAGAAAGTGAAGTTGATGATGCACCTGTCGTACGCTTTCTTAATAAAATGTTGTTAGATGCGATTAACATGGGCGCATCTGATCTACATTTTGAACCGTATGAAAAATTTTACCGCGTGCGTTATCGGGTTGATGGCGCACTTCGCGAAATTAGCCAACCTCCTCTTGCCATTAAGGAAAAGTTGGCATCTCGTATCAAAGTAATTTCAAGCATGGATATCTCTGAAAAACGTATCCCGCAAGATGGCCGCATGAAGCTAGTCTTATCAAAAACACGCACCATTGATTTCCGTGTTAGCACCTTACCCTTAATTCATGGGGAAAAAATTGTGATGCGGATTCTAGACCCGGCTAGCGCATCACTCGGTATTGAGGCGTTAGGCTATGAACCCATTCAAAAAGAGCGTCTGCTTAATGCGGTCAGTAGGCCTTATGGTTTAGTACTGGTGACTGGCCCAACGGGGTCGGGTAAAACAGTTTCACTCTATACGTGTTTAAATATCTTAAACAAACCAGATGTCAACATTTCAACTGCGGAGGATCCATGTGAGATTCCGCTTGCAGGCATCAACCAGGTGAACGTGAATGACAAGCAAGGACTGACATTTGCGGCTGCATTAAAGTCTTTCCTGAGGCAAGATCCTGACATCATCATGATTGGTGAAATTCGTGACCTAGAAACAGCAGATATGGCAATTAAGGCTGCATCTACTGGACATATGGTACTTTCTACGCTACATACGAACGATGCACCATCTACATTAACTCGTTTGTTGAATATGGGCGTTGCACCATTTAATATCGCATCAGCAGTTTCTCTTATTACCGCACAACGCTTGGCTAGACGCTTGTGCAAGAATTGTAAAACACCTATCAACATCCCTAAAGAAGCACTATTGAGCGTTGGTTTTATTGAAGAGGACTTTAATGAACCTTGGCAGCTTTATGGGCACAATCCAGATGGCTGTGAACTCTGCAATGGTGGTTATAAAGGCCGTGTAGGGATTTATCAAGTCATGCCCGTGACAGACGCTATTAGCCGAATTATCATGAAAAATGGTACAGCTCACGATATTGCTGACCAAGCAAGACTGGATGGTGTGAATGATTTGCGCCGTTCCGGCATACTGAAGGTAATACAAGGCTTAACTTCAATAGAAGAAGTCGAGGCATGTACCAATGAATAACACTTTGAAATACACTCATACAACAGCAAGATACTCAGGGAATAATTATGGCAGCTAATCCTAAGGCCACAAAAGAAGTTATTTATTCTTGGGTAGGTAAAGATAAAAAAGGCAAAATCATTAAAGGTGAAATGAAAGCCTCTGGAGAGTCTTTCGTGAGTGCCACGCTACGCCGACAAGGGGTTACTGTCACTAAGATTAAGAAACAAAGTGGATTTAGTAGTGCAGGCAAAGTGTCTGATAAAGATGTGACGTTATTCACACGCCAACTTGCTACCATGATGAAATCAGGCGTTCCCTTATTACAGACTTTTGATATTGTAGGCAAAGGCCATAGTAACCCTGCTGTATCTAAACTGTTAAGTGATATTAAATCTGATGTAGAAACGGGTAGCAGCCTGAGTGCGGCATTCCGGAAGTATCCATTGTACTTTGATGCACTTTTTTGCAATTTAATTAGCGCGGGTGAGCAAGCTGGTATTTTAGATACGCTACTTGACAGGCTTGCTACCTATAAAGAAAAAATTCTTGCCATTAAATCAAAGATTAAATCAGCACTTTTCTATCCTGTCTCAATCCTAGTTGTTGCGTTTATCATCACTGCTGTGATTATGATTTTCGTGATTCCGGCATTTAAACAGCTATTTAGTAGTTTTGGTGCAGATTTGCCAACACCAACTCTCGTTGTAATGGCAATTTCTGACGTTTTTGTAGAATGGTGGTGGGCGATTTTTGGCTCAATTGGATTCGGAATATGGTTCTTTTTTTACACGTGGAAACGCTCCATTTCTTTTCAAGCGACTATGGATAGACTGTTACTAAAGATACCAGTGTTCGGTGAGCTAGTTCGCAAAGCAACGATTGCCAGATTTGCACGCACAATGGCTACTATGTTTGCTGCCGGTGTACCATTAGTAGAAGCCTTAGATTCAGTTGCTGGTGCGGCAGGTAATCGAGTGTATTACGATGCGACAAAAAAAATTCAAAGCGAAATCAGCACTGGGACAAGTTTAACGGTTGCGATGCAGAACAGTGATGTTTTTCCAAACATGGTGTTACAAATGACCGCGATTGGCGAAGAATCAGGCGCGTTGGACTCCATGTTAAGTAAAGTCGCCGACTTCTATGAAGGTGAAGTAGATGATGCAGTAGAGGGGCTATCCAGTTTAATGGAACCTATCATTATGGTCGTACTGGGGGTATTAATCGGTGGCTTGGTTATTGCAATGTACCTACCTATATTCAAACTTGGCGAAATTGTCGGTTAAGATAAATATAAACAGCTTACTTTACAAGCTAGCTCAAAAAATTTTACGTAAGGCCTTATAGTTAACATTTAGGGCCTTACATGCCCGAATGCTATTTTTTAGCAGCTGACAACATACGCTCAATTTCTTTATAGGGCTGTGCACCTAGCATGCGCTTACCATCAGAGAATATTAAGGTCGGCGTGCTGGTCACACCAATTTTTCTTGCAAGTTCTCCTACTTTTTCTAACGGAACTTCACAACTGCCTGCACTGCTTGCTAGCTGATCTCTTAATATCCAATCTTCCCAAGCTTTTACACGGTCTTTAGCACACCAAATCAATTTTGATTTGTTCGCAGCATCAGGATGCAACTGTTCGATTGGGTACAGGAATGTATAAATAGTAACGTCCGTAATATTACTAAGCTCATTACGCTCTAACCTTTTGCAGTACGGGCAATCAACATCAGAGAAAACAACCAACTTACGACTACCATTACCCTTTACAACCTTGATTGCCTGATTCAACGGTAGGGTAGAGAAATCAATTTTAGTCAACTCTTCCAACCGCTCACCAGTGATATCTTTTTTAGTTTTTGGATCAACTAAACGCCCTTCTGCAATCAAAAATGACAATTTTTCATCTGTATAGATAATCTGCCCACCCATAAATACTTCATAAAGCCCAGCATAAGGCGTCTTTGTCACTTTCTCCACTTTAAACTTAGGGTAAGCAGCCTCAACCGCTTTTTTCACACTGGCTTCGTCCGCCACAGCAAACGTTGCAAAAGCGCTTAGCAATGCAATACTGACGATCTTTTTTAACATCTAATTTCCTTTAAGTAATAGTAGGGTAACGCTTCAAACAAATATAAAGAAACAGCTAAGCTAAGTAGATAGCTCATTAAAGTGAAATGGCATTTGCAATTAATATCTTTTTGATTGCCTGCTGGTTTGTCGCAGACAATCCCCAGTTCCTTACATGCTTAACTACAGAATGGGAGCTTTCAAACAAATGATATAGTCCATTTGTTAAAGAGACCATGTTTAGCAAGTCAACTTTTCTTATCCTAGCGTATTGTTTAAGTAAGGCTTTGTCGTTAATAGGCTGATAAGTGTGTTTACTCTCTAACAAATCAAGCAAATCAATCACATCTCTAAAACCTAAATTAACACCCTGACCAGCCATTGGATGAACACGATGAGCTGCATCACCTATCAATATAACTGATGAGGCAACGATCTGATTAGCTTGTTTGAGTATTAAGGGAAAGCTTGCAAGCTTACCTATGGGTGACATAGCACCTAAGCTGCTACCCCCTGCCCGCATTACTTCATTGGCAAATACATCAAGAGGTAACTTCATGAGTGCCTCAGCATGTGCTGTAGGTGCGGACCACACAATTGATATCTTATTTTCTGGTAAGGGCAACCAAGCTAGTACGCCACCCCTACCCATTCCGTCATGCGTAAACCATTGCCTTGCTATGTGCTCATGTGGCTTTTCTGTTAAGAAATTTGCAACGATTGCTGTCTGCTCATAATCTTTATGTTTAACCCCAATATCAAGTTGCTGCCGTACCCATGAGTTAGCACCATCTGCGGCAAGCAACAAAGTACTTTCTATTGTTTGCTGATTATCCAAGGTCAACAAAGTTTGCTGTGGAGAGGATTTAATTGCTAAACACTCATGTCCCGTCAACATACGTACATCGCTAGCCTCTATCCATTGCAGAAGCGCGTCTTTTAGTAAGCGTTCCTCTACGATAAAACCTAAGTCATCAGCATTTACATTTTCGGCATGCAACGTTAATGGTTGCGATGTTGTATCGCCCCATATTTCCATCGCCTGCATCTCAGTGATACGGCTTTTATCCATCAGCGGCCAAATACCTAACTGACTTAGCCATTGCATATTGTTAGGACTAATTGCATAGATGCGCTGATCCCAATCATCGGCTGGATAACGCAAACGTTGCTGCGTTTGACTATCGACCAACACAACCTGATACCCAGCTTGAACCAAAGCAACGGTTGCAGCCAACCCCACAAGCCCTGCACCTACAATCGTTACATCTGTTTTTAATTGAGTAGCTGTCATTTACCAAAACTCATTTTACGTACCAAGTGACGCTTAACAGGCTTAACGATATCGAACAAGCCTAAGCCTGTGCTTCTTAATTTGGCGAAGCCTAAAATGTCATTGGAGAAAATATTGACAAGAAAATCTGTAAATAACAGACCATTTTTAGTGTCAGTTTTTCGGCTTGCACGATATGCAGCTAACATTTCTTTAGTGCCAATACCACCTGCTGCCGTATTCAATATTTGTTGCGCTAACACCTCTGCATCACGCAGACCTACATTAAAGCCTTGTCCTGCAACAGGGTGCATTGTTTGCGCAGCATTGCCAATCACGACAAGATGTGGAGTGCTCACCTCTTGCAGTTGCGACAACTTCAATGGAAAAGTCATACGTTTTTCTACGGTTAAGAAGCGTCCGACTCTATCTCCGAATTGGGTATGAAATTGAGTGAGAAACTCAGCATCACTTAAATCAAGCAGAGGAGATATTAACGCTTTCTTTCCTGTCCAAACCAATGAAAAATCCCGTTCACCATTAGGCAATAGCGCCATCGGGCCATCGGAGGTAAATCGTTCATAGGCAACATTATGATGGGGCAACTCAGCACTAACCTTAGTAATTAGCGCATCGTGCCCGTACTCTTTAGTTTCGCGTTTTAAACCAGCGGCTTCTTCCAAACTACGCCCACCATCTGCCAGTACTGCTAACTGGCTATTTAACTGAAAAATCTCAGATTGACGGTTATAGCGTATCGTGGCTTGATTTGCATCATAGGTAATCGCCTCAGCCTGCGCTTCATCAATGAACTTAGCCATCGGGAAACGTTGCAATTCTGCATTTAGCACGGTACATAAAGCACCATAAGATAATACGTACCCAAGCGCTTCTTGCTGATAATCAGTCGCCTGCAAAACACTACGGCCTAGGCTACCTTTTTGCGACACATGAATCGTGTTGATAACGGTAGCATAAGCAGACAAAGACTGCCAAATACCTAGCTTTTCAAGAATCCGCCTAGTGCCATAAGACAATGCAAGCGCTCGCGTATCTTGATTTGCTGCGCCTTGCTTACGCACTTCAAGCACAGTACTGGCAATATCATTCTTAGCCAACAGTAACGATAGCACCATACCTACTGGCCCACCGCCTACAATCACAATATTTTCTGATGTCGATATCATTCGTTAACCACGCATCAGCGCTTCAATATCAGCAATAGATTTTGGCGCATCTACCGTTAAAACCTCACATACACCATCTGTCACCAACACATCATCTTCTATGCGTATACCGATATTCCAAAAATGTTCAGGCACATTATCTGCGGGCCTAATGTAACAACCAGGCTCCACTGTGAGCGTCATACCTGCCTCTAACTTACGCCAATCGCCCGCTTTATCTTTATATTCGCCAGCATCATGCACATCTAAACCTAGCCAGTGCCCAGTTCGGTGCATATAGAACTGACGATAAGCGCCACTTTCCAATACAGCATCTTTACTACCTTGACACAGTTTCATGTCAATAAAGCCTTGTACCAAAACATCTAACGCAGCCTCATGCGGTGAGTTCCAATGATTTCTTACTGTGACTTGTGCAATTGCCGCTGCTTGTGCTGCTAAGACTAAATCATATACATCTCTTTGCGCTGCACTAAACTTACCATTCACAGGAAAAGTGCGTGTTATGTCCGAAGCATATCCATCCAACTCACACCCAGCATCAATCAGCAACAGATCGCCATCTTTCAATACACCATTATTGGCGTTGTAGTGCAAAGTGCAGGCATTCGCCCCTCCTGCCACGATGCTTGTGTAAGCTGGAGCCTGTGCGCCAGAGCGATAAAATTCATGGAGAAACTCTGCCTCCACCTCATACTCCATTTGACCCGCACGCACATATTGCATAGCGCGCGCATGAGCACGTGAAGCGATTTTGGCAGACTGTCGCATCAGGTCTAATTCGTAGCTAGATTTATAAAGCCGCATCTCATCGACCAATTTACGCACATCCACGACGCCATCAGGGGCGCTCACACCACTTCTGGCTTGCGCTTTCACTTGGTTTAACCAGCTTGTGACACGAGCATCCCAAGCAACATCGGCGCCTAAGCTATAAAACAATTTAGGTTGATTTGCCAATAACTTAGGCATCAACTCATCTAAGGTATTAAAACTGTATGCTTGATCAAAACCAAATTCATGCTTTGCGGCGTCTGGTCCATAGCGGAAACCATCCCAAATCTCACGCTCAATATCTTTATCTCGACAGAAAAGGATACTTTTACTATCTTCTCCTGCAACTAATACCAACAAAGCTTCTGGCTCTTTAAACCCTGTTAGATAGTAAAAGTAGCTATCAAACCGATATGGATAATGGCTATCGCGGTTTCGAATCAGCTCTGGCGAGGTTGGTATAATAGCAATACCGTCACCCATCGCTTTTATCAGCTGATGACGGCGCGTTTTAAATTCGTTTAAATTAAACATGTTAGGTTAGTTTCTTTTCTTAGCTTTTAACTATGACCAAGGCTTTCAACTCAGACCAAGCAATTGCTGATTTAGTGCCATTAATCGCTCAGGTGTTCCAATATCGTGCCAAACACCTTTAAAATGTTCCGCTGTCGCTTTATTATCTGCAATCGCTTGTCTTAATATGGGCGCAAGTTTTGCGGGCTCTCCGCGCTTAATCTCAGCAAATAAGGCTGGGTGATAAACGCCAACACCAGAGAAAGTGAGCTTGCTGCCGCCTTCTAGCTTAATTATCTCATTTTCAAAGACAAAGTCGCCTTGACTATGCTGTGGGGGGTTATCAATCAACACTAGATGCATTAATTTACTTGGTGCCAATACAAGATGTTCAAACGGGATATCTGTAAACACATCTCCATTAATCACGAGAAATGGCTCACTACCCAACAGCTCAAGTGCATTAGCAATGCCGCCAGCAGTTTCTAATGCCACATGCTCTGGGGAGTATTGAATGTGCAAGCCCCATTTAGCACCATCGCCCAAGGCCGCCTCTATCTGGCTGCCTAGGTGTGCATGATTAATCACTACTTCTTTAAACCCAGCCTGAGCCAAGTGTTCTAAATGCCAGACAATCAAAGGCTTCTCACCTACGGGCAGCAACGGCTTAGGAGTGTGATCAGTCAGTGGTCGCATACGCTCTCCACGCCCTGCCGCCAATATCATCGCTTTCAAATTAGCACCTTTGGTCAAAAAACTGTTCTGTCATTATCTGGTTTTACTGCAGATGATTAACTAAAAGGTATAACCGACTTGTGGTGTTGTACCCTCAAAACTCTCTAATAAGCGCAGCATTGGTTTTAACTCAATATAGCGCTCGCACACCTTACGCAAATACGTCATGACAAGCGGCATATCTTTTAAATAACCATCTTTACCATCACGATGGTAAAGCCTTGCAAAAATACCCAGCACTTTAATATGGCGTTGCGCACCCATGTACTCGAAATCACGATAGAACTCACTAAAATCGTCAGGCACAGGAAGGTTTGCTTTTCGTGCCGCTTGCCAGTAGCGTACACACCAATCAATAATCTGCTCTTCTTCCCAGCCAATATAGGCATCCTTCAACAGAGACACTAGATCATAGGTAATCGGACCATATACTGCGTCCTGAAAATCCAACACTCCGGGATTGTCTGCACAAACCATCAAGTTGCGCGCATGGTAGTCCCGATGCACATATACCTTACCTTGAGCCAAAATGTTTTGATTCAGTATTTCAAACGTTTTATGTAGGACAGTTTGCCATTTTTCATCTAGCGTAACATTGAGGTGTTTACTGATATACCAATCTGGAAACAGTTGCATCTCACGCGTGAGTAGTGCGGCATCATAATCAGGTAGCACATCTGGCTTACTCGCTAACTGTAATTTAATCAGCGCCATATTGGCATCATGATATAAATCCGGTGCGCTTTCTTTACTTAACTGACTTAAATAAGTGATATCACCCAAATCACTCAGTAATAAAAAGCCATTTTCTAAATCTTGGGCAATCACTTTTGGCACATGCATACCAGCTTCACCAAACAGCGCTGCGATTCTCACAAAAGGCTCACAATTTTCTTGTGGCGGTGGCGCATCCATTGCGATTAAAGTCTCTTCTACGCCATTATCTGAAACTAGATGCACTCTGAAATAACGCCTAAAGCTCGCATCGGCAGAAGCCGTGCTTAGCCTGAATTCAGTATTATTTAATGTAGCTGCTAACCATTCACTTAACTGCTGTTGCCTAACATCTTGTTGACCGTTATTCACATCTATCTTTCTAAATATTGATATATCTTGAGACCATGTATCGTTAACACTTCTATCCAAGTATAATTTGCTTTTAATTACAGATTAATACTGAACAGTTTAAAGTTTCTTGTCTAAGTTTAGAGTACACATCTCAAGCTTAGCTAATTGCAAGGACAATTTTTTGATTGCCAAAAATTGCAATATATGAGATTTTAACATTGATAAAATAAAACAGTTTACCTATATACAGTGCTTCTAATTTCATCGTTAAACTCTATACATCGCCCTATGGTTTATTCATGCTAAAAAGTCGCTTTTTAGCTGCGATCTCCCCTATTGTATTTGCATACGCATTGCAATCGCACGCCAATGAAACTGCACTTCCAGAAGTTGCGCAATCAGAGAGCTTGCCTATTAATGAGCAAGAGGCTGGCGGCATCGTCATCGATGGCGACAAACTAGAACTTCATCTTGATAGAAAGATGAGAGCAATCGGCAATGCAGCCATCCATCAAGGTGATCAAAGTGCCTATGGCGATGTTATCGAATATAACGTGCAAAACGATGAGTTACATGTAACAGGTAATGCCCGTATTGAGGTTGGCAATGCAAAAATAAGTGGTCCTGAGTTGCGTATGCGACTTTCAGAGAGCATAGGTGAAATGCGTGACGCTTCAATCATCATGCAAAAGCAACCCAGCGCATCTAATCAACTAGATGACACAACATCCACTTCACAAGTCGATAGCAAGCAAAATCAATATATTGAAAACCAAAGTCGAGCAAGTGCATTTTTAGATGACTCGACTGGGACCAATAACTTCAGTGGCAATCAACTCTCATCAAGACCATCGACTGTCCGCGGGAATGCCGAAGCTATCTATTTTGATGGTGAAGACAGAAAGCGCATGGTAGATGCGCGCTACACAACCTGCCCTGCTGGCACGGACGATTGGTACATCAAAGCAAGTGAAATAACGCTTAACGACTATACTAGTTCTGGCAGCGCTAAGAATGCATACATTGAGTTTAAAGGCGTACCTCTTATCTATACGCCATGGATAGACTTTTCGTTTAATAATCAACGCAAAAGCGGACTACTGGCCCCAACCGTCGGGAGCACGAGTCGCAGTGGTTTTGAAGTATTAACACCATTCTACTGGAATATTGCACCCAACATGGACGCCACGCTCGCCGTGCGCGCATTGAGTAAACGCGGCGTGCAATTGCAAGGAGAATTCAGGTACTTAGAAGAAAACTTCTCTGGTACAAACAGTGTGGAGTATTTACCTACCGACAGCCTCAGTAATGAAACGCGTTATTTAGCAAACTTAAAACACCAACACCAACTGGGGAATGGATGGTCCGCTGGTTATAGCCTTGAAAAAGTATCAGACAACGAGTATTTCTCAGAACTTTCTACACGTATCGTCACGACCAGTCGTATTAACCTACCACAACAATTCAACGTTGATTACGCAGATGACACTTGGCGCTTCAATGCGATTGCCCAAAAGTTTCAAACCCTAGACAATTTATCGTATCCATATGAGCGCCTACCGCAAATGACATTGGTTGGTGACAAATATTACGGTGACGTTAACCTGAACTTATACAGCCAACTTGTAGCATTTGACAACAACCAAGACAGCTCGACCAGACCAACTGGTACTCGCGTGACGGTTTATCCGAGTGTTACTGTGCCATTTACCCAATCTTATGGTTACATCACGCCTAAATTCGGCATCCACCACACCAGCTATAATTTAGATAATTTGACTGCCAATCAAGACTCGCAACAAAGAACATTACCAATATTTAGTCTAGATAGTGGTTTGTATTTTGATCGTGACTTCCATATTGCAAATCGCGCTTACTCACAAACCATTGAACCTCGTTTATTCTATGTTTACATTCCTGACCGCAATCAGTCTAAGATTCCAGTATTCGACAGCAGTTTGACCGATACAAACTTTTCCACATTATTTATGGAAAACCAATTTACTGGCAATGACCGCATCAACGATGCTAATCAGTTAAGCTTCGCGCTCACCACACGCTTTATTGAAAGCAGCAGCGGTACGGAACGTTTATCAGCGTCAATTGGTCAACGTTATTACTTTTCAGATCAAGAAGTTGCACTCGACTACAACAATCTTTCATCATTTCGCAGAAGCAACAGCTCAGACGTGATTGCAGGCATTACTGGCCAACTAAAAAATAGCTGGAGAATTGACACATTCTGGCAATACAACACGGATGACTCATCTGCAGTGAGAACAACGATGACAGGCCGGTACAATCCTGAACCTGGAAAAACATTGAATTTAAGTTATAGCTATCGAAAAGACTTATTAGACCAATTCAACATTTCAAGCCAATGGCCACTAAGTAAAGGTTGGTACGGCATTGGTCGAGTCAACTACTCACTTCGTGAGAAAAGTATCATCGAAACGCTGGCTGGTTTAGAGTATGATGCAGGTTGCTGGCAAGCGCGTGGCGTAGTTCAGCGCGTCAGTACGGCAACTGCAGATGCAAACTATGCATTCTTTTTCCAACTTGAACTAGGCGGACTAGCTTCCATTGGCGCAAATCCATTATCAGTGATTAAGCGAAATATTCCAGGCTATGTTAGCTCCAGCTTCATTCCTGACAACCCACAACAATCATATTACGAGTAATTATGTTGCGTAACTTTATTAAAATTTCATTCTTGATTGCGTTAAGTTTTAACCAATACAGCGCACTAGCTGCTGATGTGGTGAAAATGGATCGAATCGTTGCAGTTGTTGACCAAACTGTCATTACTGAACAAGAACTAGAAAGCCGTATTACCTCACTTAGCGCACAATTGCGCAAACAAGGTACCGAGCTCCCAGAAGAAAGTATTTTGCGTAAGCAAATCCTAGAGCGTTTGATTTCTGATGCGCTTCAATTGCAATACGCTGCACAAACTGGCATTAAGGTAGATGACATTCAGCTCGACAAAACGATTGAACGTATTGCTGAGCAGAACAAAATGACGATTCGTGAGTTTCACGATGCGCTTAACCAAGACGGCATTAGCATCCGTAAATTTAGAGCAGATATCCGCAACGAAATCATCATTGCAAGACTGCGTGAGCGTGAAGTAGAAAGTCGAGTCAATGTCAGCGAATCAGAAATTGACAACTACTTAACAACGCAAGCTTCAAGCAATCAAAATCAGGATGAATATGATATCTCTCATATTCTTATTCGTGTACCAGAAGACGCCGCGCCAGAAGATGTACAAAAGGCGAAAACAAAAGTAGACGAAGCATTAGCAGCACTAGATGCTGGTACAAACTTTGCTAAAGTGTCTGCTAGCTTTTCAGACGCGCCAAATGCATTAGAAGGCGGCAATATCGGTTGGAAATCAGGCTCGCAAGTGCCTACTTTATTTTTAGACGCCTTAAAAACGATGCAAAAAGGCGACGTTTCAACAGCATTACGCAGCCCTAATGGGTTTCACATTCTAAAAGTGAACGACAAGCGTGGCGGTAGCTCACCCCTCATTATTGAGCAAACACATGCGCGTCATATCCTGATCAAACTTTCTGAAATTATGTCTGAAAAAGATGCAAAACAGAAAATAGATGGCATTAAAGAGCGCCTCGATAACGGTGAAAAATTTGAAATACTGGCACGCCAATTTTCAGAAGATGGCACCGCATCGAATGGTGGCGACTTAGGCTGGGTCAACCCAGGTGATACCGTCCCACAGTTTGAAAAAGCGATGAATACACTTAAACAAGATGAAATCAGTGAACCGGTATTGAGCCCTTTTGGTTGGCATGTGATTCAAGTGATAGAACGTCGCAAACAAGATATGAGTAAAGAGGCTGCCCGTTTAAAAGCACGTCAGGAAATTCGTACAAGAAAAGCAGATGAGGCTTATCAAGATTGGGTACGTGAACTTCGAGATCGTGCATTTGTAGAACTTAGGCTTGAAGATAAGTTTTAATAGTACTAATTAAATAGCACTAAACCAAAGTGACAAGACCATTACCACGTATTGCTGTAACTGCAGGCGAACCTGCTGGCATCGGTCCTGACCTGTGCGTTATGTTGGCACATCAACCGCTTGATGCGGAGTTAGTGGTGGTCGCTAACACAGAAATGCTACAGGCACGCGCTAAATCACTTAATCTCACACTGAATACTGTGGCATATGATGCAAACATCAATCAAGCGCATACAGGAAATGGATCTCTAACTGTTTTAGATCAAGCAATCAATGCCCCTGTTGTCGCAGGCCAATTGAATACTAGCAACAGTGATTACGTACTAGAAACCTTAAAAAAAGCAACTTTAGGCTGCATTAAAGGTGAGTTTAATGCCATGGTCACTGCACCTGTTCATAAAGGCATTATTAACGATGCAGGTATCGCTTTCAGCGGCCATACTGAGTTCCTGGCAGAATTAACCAATACAGCACAAGTGGTGATGATGTTAGTCGCGGGCAACCAGTCAGACAGCATGCGCGTTGCGCTTGCCACCACGCATCTGGCGTTGAAAGATGTACCACAGGCCATCACCAAAAAAAGCCTAGAAACGACTATTCGCATTTTGCATCATGATTTGGTCAATAAATTTGGCATTAAGAACCCGCGTATTTTAGTGGCCGGGCTCAATCCTCATGCTGGAGAAGACGGCTATCTAGGCCGTGAAGAAATAGAAGTGATTAACCCAGTGCTAACCAACCTGCGCGAAGAAGCAATGAACCTCATTGGCGCATTGCCAGCTGACACATTATTTGCAAAACACCATTTAAAAAATGCAGATGCCGTTTTAGCCATGTATCACGACCAAGGACTACCAGTGTTAAAACATGCAAGCTTTGGTGAGGGGGTTAACGTAACCTTAGGCTTACCCATTATCCGCACCTCAGTTGATCATGGCACAGCGTTAAACCTTGCTGGCACAGGCAATATTGAAATTGGCAGCTTGTTAGCAGCGATTCAATTAGCTATTCAACTTTCTAACAACAAGCCATTGCTTGGTTTGTAAACTTCCACAAGCACTTATCTATTATCGACTGACGCTATGAAACACATTGCAAAAAAACGCTTCGGACAAAACTTTCTGACTGACCAAGGTGTTATTTCTAGTTTGGTTGAAGCCATCTCGCCAAAGAAAGATGACCTGATGGTAGAGATTGGCCCGGGCTTAGGCGCATTAACCAAACCGTTGATGCAACAATTAGAAATGCTACATGTGGTGGAAGTAGACCGTGACATTATAACCTGGATGGAAAAAGCATATGCGCATAACAAAATTACCATCCATAACTCAGATGCACTTAAGTTTGATTTTTCTAGCCTAGGTAATGCAATTAGAGTGGTGGGCAATCTGCCTTATAACATTTCCACCCCCATCTTGTTTCATCTACTCGACAATGTCGCCGTAATCATCGATATGCACTTTATGCTACAAAAAGAAGTCGTAGAACGTATGGTTGCCACACCCTCTACCGCCGCTTATGGAAGACTCAGCGTGATGTTGCAATATCGCTTGCAAATGGAGTATTTATTCACCGTACCGCCCGAGGCTTTTGACCCTGCCCCTAAGGTTGAGTCAGCATTTGTCCGCTGTGTACCTCATGCATCTTTACCATATACGGCAAAAGATGAAACTTTATTTGCGCAAATAGTCACGGCTGCATTTGGTCAACGCAGAAAAACATTGCGTAACACGCTCAAAGGCTTATTAGATGACGAAGGATTTACGGCTGTAGGTATAGATTCTCAACTTCGTGCAGAGAATTTAAGTGTCGCAGCGTTTGTGAATATCAGTAACTACTTAAGCCAGAAAATTTAAGCGTTATATCATCAAATTCAACAGGAGATTGAGTCGATTAATCGTCTTAGCATCAATAATCTTAATTAACTAGTTTTAAGTAATGTTCACAGCGCACTCTGTGGTGAACGCTATTTTTAAGATAAAATCTACATTCAAATTTACCATTAAGGACTTCCAAACAATGCGAATCATTCTTTTAGGCGCTCCAGGTGCGGGCAAAGGCACACAAGCTACTCACTTACGTGAGAAATTCAATATCCCACAAATTTCTACTGGCGATATGCTACGTGCAGCAGTAAAAGCAGGTACGCCACTTGGTTTGGAAGCCAAAGCATTCATGGACAGCGGTGGCTTAGTGCCAGATGCTGTGATTATCGGTCTAGTCAGTGAGCGGATTAAAGAGGCTGACTGTGCGAATGGCTTTTTATTCGATGGTTTCCCACGCACCATTCCACAAGCAGAGGCGATGAAGAATGCAGGCGTAGGTATCGATTATGTCGTTGAAATTGACGTACCAGACGAAGCAATCATTGAACGCATGAGTGGTCGTCGTAGCCACCCAGCAAGCGGCCGGACTTACCACATTAAATTCAACCCACCAAAAGTAGAGGGTAAAGATGATGTGACCGGTGAAGACCTAGTGCAACGTCCTGATGATGCAGCAGAAACTGTGAAAACACGTTTAGATGTTTATCACAGCCAAACCAAACCCTTAGTGAAGTACTACTCAGACTGGGCAAGTAGCGGCACCGCTGGCGCACCTAAACACATATTTGTGAACGGATTAGGTGATATGAACGTGATTCGTGACAATATTTTTGCAGCTTTAGTATAAAATCTAACTTAACAATCGTAATAAATGATTTTAAAATAGGTTAGTAAACTAGCGATAGGAGAGGTCTTTATGCTCAAGAAAACATTTGATGATGAAATGCTCGAACGCATTATTGAGGCCTCTCTTATCTACATGTGCGCATGCCCTGCACAAGTCGCAAAAGAACTGTTAGACATGCGACAACTTTATACTTATCAACAAAACTGCTTGAGTAACAATCCATTAAACACTAAGGTACATGAGCTAATTGCCGAGACAGTAAGCGACAATCATGAACGCATGGAGGCCACTTTAGATTCAATTCTCACACTTGAGAACTGGGATCGTGCAACCTTGGAGATGCCAGAAGGTTTAAGAAGGTTAAGAGATAAATTAATAGAGGAGTCTTAGTACTAACCCTGATATCTCCATGAAATCTAAGGATGAAAACTTATTTAAATCTTTAGACTGGCCTTCATATTACTTTCCTAAGTAATTAGTACACAACACCAAAGTTGACTAATTTACTGACAAGCCTACATCCATCCAATATTCCCTCTCAATGATGTGTGTTTTGACACTTCGCTTATTCATACCCTACAAGGTATAATTCGATAATCTAAAAATTAACTCTTAAGCTACCTTCATGCAACAGCAATATCCTTTTAAAGACATTGAGCAATCAGCACAAGCCTATTGGGAAACCAATCAAACCTTTGCAGCAAGTGAACACTCGGACAAACCTAAATACTATTGTTTATCTATGTTCCCATACCCTAGTGGGCGATTGCATATGGGGCATGTACGTAACTACACGATTGGTGATGTATTAAGCCGCTTCCATAAAATGAAAGGCTTCAATGTCATGCAGCCGATGGGCTGGGATGCATTTGGTCTGCCTGCTGAAAATGCAGCGATCAAAAACGAAACTGCTCCTGCTGCTTGGACCTATAGCAACATTGAGCACATGAAAGCTCAACTTAAACAATTAGGACTTGGTGTAGACTGGAATAGAGAGATTGCAACCTGCAAACCAGAATACTACAAATGGGAGCAATGGCTATTTACCGAGCTTTTCAAAAAAGGGCTTATCTATAAAAAAACCTCAACCGTCAACTGGGATCCAGTAGATGGTACGGTACTCGCTAATGAACAAGTGATTGATGGCAGAGGCTGGCGCAGTGGTGCTTTAGTAGAAAAACGCGATATTCCACAGTACTTTATGAAAATCACGGCGTATGCGGAAGAGTTGCTGACTGATTTAGATAAGCTTGAAGGTTGGCCTGAGCAAGTAAAAACCATGCAGCGCAACTGGATCGGTAAAAGCTATGGCTGCGAAGTGGAGTTTCCTATCGTAGGCCAAAACGGCAACCTTAAGGTGTATACCACACGCCCAGATACATTAATGGGCGCAACTTACGTAGCAGTTGCAGCAGAGCACGCACTAGCGACGCAAGCCGCTCAAAACAACCCTGTATTGGCTGACTTTATTGCCGAATGCAAACGTGGGAGTGTAGCTGAGGCTGACGTTGCGACAGCAGAGAAAAAAGGCATGGCCACAGGTCTATTTGTTACACACCCACTCAATGGTGAGCAATTGCCAGTATGGGTAGCTAACTATGTATTAGCTAGCTACGGTGAAGGTGCAGTGATGGCGGTGCCAGCACATGACGAACGTGATTTCGAATTTGCTGGTAAATATCATTTACCAGTAAAAGCGGTTATTAAATATAGCGAAACTGACGCATTGCCAATGACTGAGCATGGTATCTTATTTGACTCAAAAGAATTTGATGGCTTAGATTTTGATGGTGCAAGTGCTGCTATCGCCGCCGCCTTATCATCTAAAAACTTAGGTAAACGTCGCACACAGTACCGCTTGCGCGACTGGGGTGTTTCACGTCAACGTTATTGGGGTTGTCCAATCCCTATTGTTCACTGCAAAGACTGTGGCGAAGTCCCAGTCCCTGCTGAACAACTACCAGTGGTATTACCTGAAGACGTAGTGATGGATGGTGTTGGCTCGCCCATTAAAAAAGACCCAAGCTTTTATGAAACCACCTGCCCTACTTGCGGTGGTGAAGCAACTCGCGAAACCGATACATTAGATACATTCTTTGAATCATCATGGTACTTCGCACGTTACGCCAGCTTTGATAGCACAACATCCATGGCAGATGAACGTGCTAACTACTGGCTACCTGTTGACCAATATGTAGGCGGTATTGAGCATGCAATTTTGCATCTGTTATACGCACGCTTCTTTAACAAACTCATGCGTGATGTTGGGCTAATTAAAAACGATGAGCCATTTACCAACTTGCTTACACAAGGCATGGTACTTAAAGAAGGTACCAAAATGAGTAAATCTAAGGGCAACACGGTAGATCCACAAGAACTGATTGACACTTACGGTGCAGATACTGCACGTTTATTCATGATGTTTGCAGCACCTCCAGAGCAAAGCTTAGAGTGGGCAGACAGTGGGGTTCAAGGTGCGCATCGCTTTTTACGTAGGTTATGGCAAGCGACTTATGACCACGTTGCGCTCGGCACTATAGCAGCCTATACAACTGGTGACTTAAATGCGGAACTTAAAACATTAAGACGCCAACTACATATAACTATTGAAAAAGTAGCTGATGACTACGGCCGCCGCCATAGTTTTAACACAGCGATTTCATCAGTAATGGAGCTAATGAACGCACTTGCAAAGGTCGAAGGTGTTGATGATACGTCGCGCCAAGTACGCCAAGAAGTGTTACAGAATGCAGCGTTGTTACTATCGCCTATTGTGCCACACATTTGTCAGGCGTTATGGGCAGAGCTATGTCCAAACAGCCACATTCTTGACGCTGGCTGGCCTGTTGCAGATTTATCTGCAACAGTACAAGACAGTATCGAGTATGTTATTCAAGTGAATGGAAAACTACGTGGCAGCATCAACGTTGCGAAGTCCGAAAGTAAAGACAATTTAGAAAAGCTAGCTTTAGAGCAACCTTGCGTGCAAAAATATATTGAAGAAAATATGAGTGTGCGTAAGGTAATTGTCGTACCAAATAAACTTATTAACGTCGTTGTGGGGTAAACCATGCAATACCTGAACTTAACATTTACACGTCATTTAAGTTGGGTTATTTTAGCCACCATGCTGATTTCAGCATGTGGCTTTCAATTGCGTGGCACTGCACCGTTATCATTCACAAAACTGCACCTTCAAGGCGCCGAACTGAGTATTAAAAAGGATTTAAAACGTGCACTTGAAGTAAATGGAGTCAAGGTCGTTGATCAAACTGAAGAGGCAGAGATGCTACTCGAACTCGTGAATGAAACAAGTGAAAAGCGCATTCTGTCTTTGAGTGGTGGCGGGTTGGTGCGTGAATTCGAACTGTACTATGCTGTTAACTTCAGGACACGAGCCCAGAACAACCCATTGTGGGGGAAAATGCAAACAATACAAATTCGCCGAGATTTCTCTTACAACGATAACGCGTTGCTAGGTAAAGCTGAAGAAGAAGCTGGACTGAATCAAGATATGCGTAAAGAGTCTATTCGAGCTATATTACGTAGACTATCTGCCACTAATCCAGAGCAATAAGCATTCATAATGCGCCTAACTCAAGCCCAACTGGAGCCTCATTTAAAACAAGGCTTACAGCCAATTTACGTACTAGTTGGTGATGAGCCTTTAGCACAAAGAGAGTGTTTGGACGCTATTCGTGTTGCGGCAACAACACAGGGATTTGATGAGAGGACCAGCCTAATCGTTGAACGTAGCTTTAACTGGCAGCAGGTTCAGAACTTTGGGCAGTCAATTTCACTTTTTTCAAGTCGTCGATTATTAGAGTTAAATATCCCCAATGGAAAGCCAGGAGTTGAAGGTGCTAAAGCGTTGCAGGCATTAGCAACCAAAACACTGCCTGATACCTCAGTCATTATCATTCTCCCTACGTTAGAGCGAGATGCAAAAAACAGCGCATGGTTTTCAACATTGGAATCACATACGCAAGTGATTACACTCAGCGAGGTCGACGCTACCAACTTACCAAAATGGATTGCTAACCGTCTTGCACAACAAGGCCAGCATACTAGTATTCAAACATTAGAGTTTCTTGCACACCAGGTTGAAGGTAATCTACTCGCAGCTAATCAGGAAGTACAAAAACTAAGCCTGCTCTATCCCCAAGGTGAACTGTCAGATGAAGTCGTACGCGAAGCGGTACTTAACGTATCTCGTTATGACCCATTTCAACTGGGTGAAGCCGTACTCGCTGGTGATGCAGAGCGCACTGTCAGGATTTTGCAAGGGCTACAAGATGAAGGTGAAACTGCCGTTGCAGTGATGAATCCGCTTATGTGGGTGTTACGTCCATTAGTACGCATCAAACAAGCCGAAATGCGTGGCGCTAATCTTACTGCTGCGATGACTAATGCGCGCATTTATGGTGACAAACAAGCACTAGTAAAACGTGCGCTAACGCGCTTAAGTCTGCGTCAGTTAGATGCTGCACTACAAAAATTAGTGGACATTGATAAAATGGCTAAAGGCGTAATGCTGGGTGATGCGTGGCTAGAAATATCTAGGTTATGCTTCGGCTTGGCAAAAGTACGTAGCCGCTAACTTAGCAAACACCCATTCATCTGACGCATATCATTTAACAATTATCAACTACACCTCATTTCCGTACCGCAAAAATGTTTTTTATTAGCCACAATAAAAAGTATAATTAATCATGAACATACAACAATACATGCAAAATGTTGGTGTAGAAGCACGCAAAGCCTCTCGCTTAATGGCAAGTGCCGACACTAACCAAAAAAATATCGCACTCAACGCAATTGCCGCTGCGATATTACGTGAAAAAGACACATTGCTCGCTGCAAACAAACTGGACTTAGATGCAGCGAAAGCTAATGGCTTAGAGCCTGCAATGTTAGATAGACTCACTATTACTGAAAAATCCATCAACGGGATGGCCGAAGGCTTGACGCAAATTGCAAGTTTAGCAGACCCGATTGGGGAAATGAGTAATTTTAAATATCGTCCAAGTGGTATTCAAATTGGTCAAATGCGCGTCCCATTAGGGGTGATCGGCATTATTTACGAGGCACGCCCTAACGTGACTGTTGATGCTGCTGGTCTATGCATCAAATCAGGTAATGCAGCCATTCTCCGTGGCGGCAGTGAAGCGATTCATTGCAATCAAGCATTGGCAAAGTTGGTGCATGAGGGCCTAGCGGCGGCGGGCTTGCCGACCACTGCAGTACAGATTGTGGAGACCACAGACCGTGCAGCGGTGGGTGAGTTAATTACCATGAAACAGTACGTGGATGTCATTGTGCCACGTGGTGGCAAAAGTTTGATTGAGCGTATCTCCAATGATGCACGTATTCCTGTGATTAAACATTTAGATGGCAATTGCCATGTATACGTTGATGACGATGCTGACTTTGATAAAGCGTTGCGCATTCTCGAAAACAGTAAAACACAGCGTCTTGGCACTTGCAACACCACAGAATCATTGTTAATTGCTCGTTCAGTTGCAAAAGAAATGTTGCCAAAGCTAGCAGCGATGTTGACATCACATGGGATTGAAGTTCGTGGCTGTCCAGAAACATGTGCACTAGTCAGTGAAGCGAAGCCTGCTACGGAGCAAGATTACTATACCGAATATTTGGCAGCGATCATCTCATGCAAAGTGGTAGAGGGTTTAGATGAAGCGATTGCCCATATTAATCAACACTCTTCACAGCATACAGAAGCGATCGTCACTGAGAACTACACGAAAGCTCGTAGATTTTTACGGGAAGTGGACTCAAGCAGCGTGATGGTGAATGCTTCTACCCGTTTTGCCGATGGTTTTGAATACGGTTTCGGCGCTGAGATTGGCATTTCAACAGATAAGCTGCATGCACGAGGTCCAGTTGGCTTGGAAGGCCTTACATCACTTAAATACATTGTGTTGGGTGATGGGCACGTCCGCGCTTAGTACTCTAGAAATCATAGGGTGGGTTGCCACAGCGAACCATCCTGATTTCACCTAGCATTTCAGTTATGATTTAAAACCATCGATTTAATTCAAATGAAAACCATTGGCATTTTTGGCGGCACGTTCAACCCTATTCATTATGGGCACTTACGCATGGCGCAAGAGCTTGCAGTGGGTTTGAATATCGATTCAATACGCTTTATCCCTTCTGCAAACCCACCACATAAAAGCACACATAATATTAGCGCATCGCATCGTGCTGCGATGGTGGATTTGGCAATTGCCAACAACCCATTATTCCACTTAGATGATCAAGAGCTAAAAAGAACTGGTCACTCATACACCATCGATACACTGCAAAACTTACGTGATGAATTGGGGCATGAAGTGAGCATTATATTATTGATGGGGAGCGACGCTTTTACACAATTTGACACTTGGCATCGCTGGCAAGAAATCATCATGCTATGCCATATTGCAATGGTGCAACGCCCTCAAGCGGGCAAAATAGAACCTAGCCGTAAACTATCGCCAGTCCTAGAAAATTTTCTGCACAACCATTACACAGAAACAAGTGATGATTTGTACACTAGCCCTGCAGGTCATATCACGATGCGACAAATTACAGCGCTAGATATTTCATCAACTGCTATTCGTGATGCATTTCAGCACAGTAACTCTGCACGCTATTTAATGCCAGATAGCGTGATTGATTACATTCAAGCACATCAACTTTACAAATAACCAGCGACTCAATGTATGATTATCAGCATAAAACTCAAGATGCTTTTCCATACATTCTACCCATGCGAGTTCAATACCATGAAATACTATCTACAGAATATTGACCAAAGACTGCCGCTAACTTTTCTGTTAGCGCTATCGCTTATCGTCAGTGCCTGCGGCATTAACCCTGTGACAAAAAAACGTGAATTTCAGTTTGTCTCCGAGGCACAGGAAATCTCTATTGGCACACAAAATTATTCGCCTACGCGCCAATCTCAGGGTGGTGATTATGTACTTGACCCAGAACTGACGGCATACATACAAAGTGTTGGTAATAAATTAGCAGCTGTGTCCGATCGTAAACTCCCTTATGAGTTTAATCTGCTAAATGATTCAGTACCCAATGCATGGGCAATGCCTGGCGGAAAAATTGCATTTAACCGCGGCCTTCTCTATGAGCTTAACAGTGAGGCAGAGTTAGCCGCCGTAATAGGGCATGAGCTAGTACATGCAGCCGCCCGACATGGCGCACAAGGTATGGAGCGTGGCGTATTATTACAAGGCGCGATGATTGCCGTTGGCATTGGTGCACAGAACACAGACTATGCGAACCTGATTGTGGGCAGTGCACAAACTGGTGCGCAATTGGTGAATAGCAAATATGGTCGTGATGCCGAAAGCGAATCAGATTTATACGGCATGCAATATATGAAAAAAGCAGGTTACGACCCAGCTGCTGCCGTCACATTACAAGAGACATTTGTGCGATTAAGCGCTGACAGAAAAAGCAATTTCATCGAAGGTCTATTTGCAAGCCACCCACCTTCACAAGCCCGTGTAGATGCAAATAAAGAAACGCTTAAACAAGTTGGCGCTGGTGGCGAGTGGGGTAAAGAAATTTATGCCAAGAAAACAGCTAAATTAAGAGCAACCCAAGGTGCTTACAAAGCTTATGACGATGCAGTCAAAGCCCTTAGTGAGAAGAATATCGATAAAGCAAAATCACTGATTAACCAAGCAATCGCAGGGGAGCCACGCGAGGCACGCTTTCAGGAGCTGTTAGGTGACATTGCACTCACAGAAAAGAAACCACAAGAGGCATTAAAGCTGTATGCAAAAGCCATCAAGATGCAGCCCGATTACTTCAAGCCGCATATTCAAAGTGGGATTGCCTTATTTAATATGGGTAAAAAAACAGAGGCAGAGCCGTTTCTAAAACGCGCCAATGAGTTATTGCCAACGGCACCAGGGCACGCATTATTAGGCCAAATTGCGGAAGGCAAAGGCCAAACTGATGTTGCATTGCAACACTACCAAGTAGCCGCTGGTTCCAACTCAGATATCGGTAAAGATGCTATCGCTAGAGCGGTACGCTTAGATTTGCCACGCAACCCAGCCAAATACATTAAATCGGGCATTCAGAGTGATAATTCAGGCAATTTATTTGCAGTCGTTCAAAATGATACGCCTGTAGCGCTAAACCGAGTGCAAGTGCGTGTCATTCAATATAACGCAAATGGTCGTGCGATTGGGCAGAGTCAGCCTCTATGGATTAATGGGGTTGCCTCTGGCAAACGAAATCAGGTTTCTGTAGGGACTAGAATTACAGATGCCAAAGCGATCAACTTGTATAAAGTCGTCGTTGAAAGTGCAAGCATCACAGAGTAAATTTGCTTAAGTAAGCTTTTTGAGAAAAGACGATTACTTTGCCATTAATAAATCGTTGTTGAAATGTACGTCTTTTTGCCAGCGCACTACACTGATACATGGTGCGGCAATGCGTTGTTGCAAACTCGCTAAGTTTTCTTCGAAAACAGGCATTTCAGCATCCACTTGGTTAGCCACCCAGCCAGCCAATGTTAATCCGCGGGATTTAATTGCCTCTACCGTAAGCAAGGCATGGTTAATGCAGCCTAAGCGCATACCTACCACCAATATCATGGGAATATTCAGTGTGACCGCCAAGTCTGCTAAGGTCTCCTGCCTATTCAATGGCACAAGAAAACCACCAGCACCCTCTACGACCACCACCTCAGCTAATTGCGTTAACTCATGGTATGCCTGCTTAATCTTTTCACAATCAATAATCTCCTCTGCTTGCTCTGCGGCAATATGAGGGGCAATGGCTGGTGAAAAACGATAAGGATTAGTCAGATCTAGTGGGGCAACAACATTACTCGCTGTAGACAATGCAAGTACGTCATCATTCAATAAATCGCCATCAGGTGTCTGCATGCAGCCTGATGCTATCGGCTTCATGCCTATTGTTTGATAACCAGCTTTAGCAAAGTGCCTGACTAATGCACTGGCAACATAGGTCTTGCCGACATTGGTATCAGTGCCAATAATAAAATAAGATTGTTTCATGTTAATTAGTTAGGTAACGACACAAATAACATTAGTATTTCTTACGTGTAAAATTAATTGGGACGGCACCGTCTGGCAATACTTCTTTATCTTTTGCGCGCCATGCATGACCATACACCACTTCAAATGTCGCAGGCAATTTCCCATCTTGTCTAAACTGCTCGTACTCAGCCTCTAATTTCGTAAAGAAACCACGTCCCAACAATCCTCTGGCACGGCCATCCGTAGCATTATGTGCACCGATACTTTTGAGATCACGCATCACGCTCTTTACATCATCATAAGTCAGCGTGAATCGCTCAACATCCAATACGGGTGCGTTAAATCCAGCTCGAACCAACGCATCACCAATATCATGCATATCAATAAATCGGCTTACACTTGTATACTCACTACCACTGGCGGCACTAGTCGCCACTCTTAACTCACGTAATGTATCAGGGCCGAACGTGCTAAACATCAGTAAACCTTCTGGCTGCAATACTCGGTGAAACTGCTGTAAAGCCGCATCTAAATCATTACACCACTGTATCGCCAGATTTGACCATACCAAACTAACACTTGAGTTGGTGATGGGCAAAGCTTCAATATCCGCACAAACCAAGCGTTGTTTAGTCATCCCTACTAAAGACTTGAGTAAATGTAAGACGCCAATACTCGAGTAAGTCTTACGGGTCTGTTGCAGCATAGGGTATGCAAAATCAAGTGACACTACTTGTGATACTGGGTATTTTCTTTGTAGCGCATGACTACCTAATCCAGTACCACAACCAGCATCCAAGATCACCTGCGGATTCAATTTAACCAAATCTAGGCGATTTAGCATTTCCTCACGCACTTGCTTTTGCAAAATGGCAGCTGCATCGTAAGTCTCAGCAGCACGGCCAAATGAAGCGCGCGCACGCGCTTTGTCTATGCGATAAATATCGTCCGTCATGTTATTACTGCGCTTGGGGTTCTAAAAATTGGACAATCGCATCAATAAACTGCTCTTGATGTGATAAAAATGGCGCGTGAGATGCACCAGCCATCACACGTAAAAAACCTACAGGTAGCGTTTTCATCATCCAATGCGCCGCCTGAACAGGCGCCAAAGTATCACGATCTCCGTGTACTAATAACGTAGGTTTTCTTAAGTGTTCGATTTCTGCACGTAAATCTGTTTCTAACAATATATTCAGTGCACGATATAAAGTTTGCGATGTTGGTGTTGGACGCTCGGCAAATTTGTTACGTAATAATTTAACAGTACTTCTTGCATCATTCGAGCCCATACACTGCAAAGTTAAAAACTGCGTCATGGTTTTGTGATAATCTTCATTCACACTATCTGCAAAGTTACCAAACACGTCTGGCTCAATGCCAATATCCCAAGTGGATTTATATTCCACGCTTTCTTGATCAAAACTCTTATTCACAAAACAAGGGGTAGCGCCAACAAGTACTAATCTGCGTACTAAGTCTGGATAATCTAGCGCTATGCGTATTGCAACTTGTGCACCTAAAGACCAGCCGACCACGTCCGCATGTGCAGGCAAAACTTCCGCCACTTTTTCTGCGGTAGCATGTAAGTGAAACGGCTCAATCGGACGGCTTAAACCCATGCCTGGCAAATCAATGATGTGTAGCGTGAATAGCTTGCTTAGTTTTTTGACCAATGGCTGCCATACTGCGCCATTCATTCCCCACCCATGTAGCAATACAAGATTAGGGCCTGTGCCTATCACTTCAACATGCAGGTGATTAGCAATCATGCGGCGAGCTCACTTTCTGCCTGATGAATCGCTTCAACAAGTTTTTTCATATCATCCAGTGTATGTGCCGCCGATAGCGATATACGCAGCCTTGCAGTACCCACAGGCACGGTAGGCGGACGGATTGCTGGCACTAAAATGCCACAAGTTTGTAAATACTCACTTAACGCCAAAGCCTCCTTATTACCGCCTACTACCAAGGGCTGAATAGGCGTATCGGAATCCATTAACTGCCATTGATTGAGCTTAAGGTTATTTTTCAAATAGGCGATTGAGCGATTGAGATTTGCACGCAAATCATCACCCTGCTCAATCAACTTAACAGAAGCTGAAAGCGTGGCTGACAAAGCTGGCGGTGCAGGTGTGGAATACACATAACTCTTGGCTTTTTGAATCAGATAATCAATCACGACTTGCTCACCCGCCACAAAAGCACCCGCAACACCGGCAGCTTTTCCTAAAGTTGCCATCATGATAATACGTGGCGATTTAACTTTAAAGTGATTTAATGACCCTTTACCATGTTCACCCAACACGCCAAAACCATGGGCATCATCTAAATACAGATAAGCGTCATATTTCTCGCAAAGTGCCAGATACTCGGGAATAGGCGCAATATCGCCGTCCATGCTAAACACTGCATCAGCAGCAATCAACTTATGTTTAGCGGTACTCGCCTGTAACAACTTTTCTAGCGCAGCCACATCATTGTGCGGATAGCGTTGAAACTCTGCATGTGAGAAATAAGCACCGTCATTTAAACACGCATGATTTAACTTATCTGCGAAGATTGCATCGCCTCGGCCTGTCAGTGCGCCAAGCACGCCGATATTTGCCATGTATCCGGTAGAAAATAGCAGAGCGGCAGGCAACTCAACAAATGCTGCAAGCTGTTTTTCTAAAGCATCATGATAGCGATGATGCCCCGTGATCAAATTAGAGGCACCACTCCCAACGCCAGATTCTCCAGCGGCCCTTTGCATCGCTGCGATTAATTCGGGCCGGTTCGCCAAGCCTAAGTAATCATTACTACAAAAAGAAAGATACGGTTGCTCATTTGCAACAATATGCTCAGCCTGTGGCGAATCTAACAAACGACGTTGGCGCAACAAACCATCGGCTTTGCGCTGGTCGAGTTCACGTTGTAAAGAAGCTAACATTCTGTGTATTAAATCTTGTTAATGCCAAGTTTGGCAAATAATTGCTTATCAGTCTCAGCTTCAGGGTTACCTGTCGTTAGCAATTTCTCACCGTAGAAAATACTGTTAGCACCAGCTAAGAAGCATAATGCCTGAATGCCTTCGTGCATACTCTGACGCCCAGCAGATAAGCGCACAAAACTGTTTGGCATGGTAATGCGAGCAGCCGCGATTGTACGCACAAACTCTAATGGGTCTAGCTCTTCAGTTCCGTGTAAGGGTGTACCTTCCACTTGGGTCAATAAGTTAATTGGCACGCTTTCTGGTGGGCGCTCCATATTAGCCAACTGGGCCAGCAAACCAGCACGTTGATTACGTGATTCGCCCATCCCGATAATGCCCCCACTGCAAACGTTGATATCAACGCTACGTACACGGTCTAATGTTTCCAATCGGTCTTGATAAGTACGCGTAGTAATCACTTCACCGTAAAACTCAGGTGCGGTGTCTAAGTTATGATTGTAATAATCTAAACCGGCGTCCTTTAACTGCTCCGCTTGTCCTTCTTTTAACATACCCAAGGTTGCACAAGTTTCCAAGCCCATTGCTTTGACTTCTGAAATCATTTTAAGCACAGGCTCCAAATCACGCTGTTTTGGGCCTCGCCATGCAGCGCCCATACAGAAACGGCTTGCACCATTGTCTTTTGCCTCTTGTGCCGCAGCCAGTACATCATCCAAAGCCATTAAAGGCTCACTTTCAACATCGGTATGGTAGCGGGCAGCTTGCGGACAATAACCGCAGTCTTCAGAGCATCCACCCGTTTTAATAGATAGCAGGGTACTCACTTGCACTGCATTCGGGTCGAAATTGGCACGATGTACCGTTTGCGCGCGATGCATCAAATCACTGAATGGCATCTCAAATAACTCAACAATCTCTGCCACACTCCAGCGATTCACTGTATTTTCTTCATGCGCATGTGTGCTACATGATTTATTTAAACCTGCTTTGAGGTGATCAGTATTGATAACCGCTTCATTAGTAGGTGTTGTTGCTTCTGAGTGAGTTGATGATTCAAGCATTGTATTTCCTTGTATATTTACTAAGGTATCTTCACCAAAGTGGTGATTAAGTGAAATTGAGATAGAATTTAGGCATGATTATACATTGTCAATAAAACTGACTGCAAACTTTGAACAACAGATTAAAATTTAATCAAATACTAGCAAACCTGCAACAAACATGCATACTCTGCGCAAGCCACAACGGTGAAAACCTAGGGCTATGTCAGCCATGCTTAAAGGACCTTCCTTGGCATACAACTACACAATGTCCGCAATGCGCGTTAATCACTAACGGAAGCATATGCGGCAGTTGCATCAGCACACCACCCAGCTTTGATGCTACAACGGCACTACTCACCTACGATTACCCGGTAGATGGCTTACTACAACATTACAAATACAACGCAAGCTTAAATTTAGCACAAACTTTTGCGTCGTTGTTTGCAGAGAAAAAACACACGCAACTGACCATGCAAAATGCAATCAACGTCATCATGCCAATGCCCATGCATCAAAATCGCTTAAAGGAAAGAGGCTTTAATCAAGCACTTGAAATAGCAAAGCTATTGAGTAAGGCTTTCACCATACCGCTAGACTACACCACCTGCCAGCGCACCAAACATACACCACCACAAGCCAGCCTAAACCTAAAAGACCGCATCAAAAACATTAAAGGTGCATTTAGTTGCCAACAGAGTCTGCAACATTTGAATATTGCGATTATTGATGATGTAATGACAACAGGTGCTAGTTTGAATGAACTCGCTAAAACATTAAAACAAGCAGGCGCTGCCCATGTAGAATGCTGGGTGATGGCAAGAACGTTGCCGAAATAAACGCCCTGTCCCATGCTAAGCAGGAATAATTAGCATGACGCAAATCCAACTTAACGAAAACTGATTTTACTTATGTTCCATATTGTTTTATTTGAGCCTGAAATTCCACCAAACACAGGCAACATCATACGGCTATGTGCCAACACTGGCGCGCAATTACACTTAGTGAAACCGCTAGGGTTTAGCTTAGAAGATAAACAACTAAAACGCGCAGGCTTAGACTATCACGAATATGCCAACTTAAAAGTACATGAAAACTGGGAGGCGTGCAAAGCAGCACTTGCGGGCAAGCGACTATTTGCAATTACCACCAAAGGCAGCACTACACATAGTGATATTGCATTTAAAGCTGACGATGTATTTGTATTTGGGCCTGAAACACGTGGGCTATCAGAGGAAATACGCAATCAATTCACCGCTGAACATCGCGTACGTTTACCAATGTTACCGAATAGCCGTAGCTTGAATTTATCAAACTCTGCCGCGGTATTACTTTATGAGGCTTGGCGACAAATTGGGTTTGAAGGCGGTAGCTAAGGCCGACCATTCAACCAGGCTATTGCTAAAAACATCATCTACGATGTTATACGCCTTCTGGCTTTTGCTCACGACCTAACAAATCCATCACCGCATCCTGAGCACTTTTACCATGTGATAGTGCTTGATTAACCTCACAAGTAATCGGCATATCAACGCCTAATGTTTCAGCGCGACGCATCACCTCACGCGCAGTGTTAACACCCTCTGCCACATGACCAAGCCCTTGCAAAATATCTGCTAAGCTTTTGCCGCTGGCAAGTTGCAAACCTACTTCTCTGTTCCTAGAGTACTGGCCCGTGCACGTCAGTATCAAATCACCAACGCCCGCCAACCCCATAAAGGTTTCTGACTTAGCACCAAGCGCTAAACCAAAACGTGTCATTTCAGTTAAACCACGAGTAATCATCGCGGCACGTGCATTATTACCAAAGCCCATACCATCAGAAATACCAGCAGCAATCGCCATCACATTTTTAACCGCACCACCCACTGACACACCAATCACATCAGTCGTATCGTACACACGTAAATTTGCACCATGAATCAGTAACGCAGCTTCTTTAGCAAATGCCTCATCATTCGCAGCCAAGGTAACCGCGGTAGGTAAACCACGCACCAGCTCAGCAGCAAAACTAGGCCCAGACAAAGCACCCCATTTTTGCTCACTGCCTAACTCTTCAAGCGCCACTTCATATGGTAATTTAGCTGTTTGCGGCTCTAGGCCCTTATGTGCCCAGATAATAGGCAGCGTACACCCTAGTTGTTTGATGTCTTTTAAAATACTTCTAAAGCCAGCAGTCGGCACCACGGACAAAATCAAATCAGCACCATCGAGCGCAATTTGCAAATTATCCTCGATCTGCAATTGGTCATTAAATTTAAAGTCACCTAAATACAAAGGGTTTGCACGCGCTTTACGCATACCAGAAACATGGCCAGCATTACGTGCCCACAATGAAACTTGGTGACGTTGACTGATATTCATCGCCAGCGCAGTTCCCCATGCGCCAGCACCTAATACTGCAATTTTTGCCATTTAATCAAAACCCTAGTTAATCAAAACCCCAAGTAGATGAAACTAAAATGTATCCAGTAACACCATCTCGATGTTTTACCTTCAGCCACCCGTTATTAGATTTAGCCTCTACCAGCTCCAGCACTACATCTTTTTCTAATATTGCAACGACATCAGCAACAACCTCTGGACGAGCTCTCATTTCGGCTGAGCCTTTAGCAACCAGTACCGAGCGCTTAGCCGATAAATGTTTAGCTTCTATCCAACTCATGCTTCCCTGCGCATCGCGAACTTTTAGCCAATCACCGAGGTTAACCACCACCTCTACAGGATATAGATGGCTCAGCAATAATACTTTTTTTGCTGAAAGTGAGGGCGCATCGTACAAAATGGCTTTGGGAACTGATACAGCTCTAAAGTCTAATGCAGATGCCGTGATTGGCATCCACATCAGCGCGAAAATTAAAGCAACTTTCGAAAATCGAGACATTACACTTATTGCACAGAACCTGCTTGTTCAGCTTCTTGTTGCTTTTGTTGTGCAAACAAAGCTTCAAAGTTGATTGGGTTCAATAATACAGGTTGGAAACCAGCACGTACCACTAAATCTGAAACACTTTCGCGTAGGTACGGGAACAAAATGTTAGGACAAGTAATACCAACAATCATTTCCATATTTTCTGCAGGCACGTTACGAATTTGGAAAATACCAGCTTGTGTTACTTCTACCAAAAATACTGTTTTATCAGCAATTTTAGAGGTAACCGTCACTTTGATTGCTACTTCGAATACGTTTTCTTCAACTTGCTGAGCTAAGTTACTTAGCTCAATACTTACCTGAGGTTGCGTACGGTCTGTAAAAATTTGTGGTGCATGAGGGATTTCTAATGAAACATCTTTTACATAGATTTTTTCAATACTGAAACCTGGTTGTTGCTCTTGTGCTACGTTGTTTTCTTCTTGTGCCATAATTTTCTACTTAAAAATGTTAATTAAAATTGGTAATCAGTGACAGAGTCATTTGAAGTTTAGTAAAGCTTAAGCGCCTATTTTAGCAGAGTTTAATTTTGCACTCTGCTATAAATAGATTGAATATATTCTTAAGGTTTAGAAACGACCCATTATGCCAACAATGGGTCAAGTCCACCCGCCAGATCTAAAGCTCGCAGGTCATCAAAACCGCCAATATGGCGGTCATCAATGTAAATTTGCGGTACAGTACGACGACCCGTTTTTTGCATCATTTCATCGCGTCGCTCAGGCTGCAAATCAATACGGATTTTATTAATCTCTTTCACACCCTTGCTGATCAACAAGCGCTCTGCATTGATGCAGTAAGGACAAACTGCTGAGGTGTACATTAAAATATTAGCCATACCATTACGCCTTCACGACAGGAAGTTTTGCTTCAATCCAAGCATTTAGGCCGCCTTGTAGATTGTGCACTTGCTTAAACTCGGCTTTACGTAAAATGTCGCATGCTTTGGCTGAACGTGCACCACGTTGGCAATTCACTAACAAAGGCTTATCTTTGTATTTAGCTAATTCATTTAAGCGATCTGCCAATTGAGCTAACGGAATATGTTTCGCATCAACAATGTGTCCATTTGCAAACTCCGCATCATCACGCACATCAATCACCAATGCATGGTTGCGATTAATAAGCGTCACTGCTTCGGTCGTACCTAAGTTTGGCACACCACCTGCTCCCTTTCCAAAGCTAGGCAATAACAACATGATGCCAGAGCCAAAAGCCAAGCCAATTAATAAGGCATTATCTTTTATAAATTCCACTGATTACCTTTCAAAGTTTTACGCACCAAATTACAAGTAGTCGCATCAACATCTAGCGACTAACACTTACATATTTATAATCAGATTTTACGTGTAAATGCGCTAAAATGCTCGTATTGATATCATAATTTATGCAAAAGATTGAGGCGAAATATGTCCCCTAATAAAAATATCACACCAGTTTGTCTACTGATTCTAGATGGCTTTGGCTATCGTGAAGAAATCACCGATAACGCGATCGCACAAGCGAACAAACCAAACTGGGATACACTGTGGAAAAACTTCCCACACACATTAATTAACGCCTCTGAACACTACGTCGGATTACCTGATGGACAAATGGGCAATTCAGAAGTCGGTCACCTCAACATCGGCGCAGGACGCATAGTATTTCAAGATATTGAACGCATTAACAATAGCATTTCAAATGGTGAGTTTTTTGAACACCCAGTGCTAGCACCTGCCTTGGTAGACATCAAAAATAATGACAAAGCACTACATATTTTTGGTTTACTTTCAGATGGAGGTGTTCACAGCCACCAAGACCACATTCATGCCATGATTAAAATGGCTGGGATTCACGGTGTAAATAAAGTGTACGTACACGCATTTTTAGATGGTCGCGACACGCCACCAATTAGCGCTGCGCCTTATATTGATGCATTGGAGCAACAATGCAAAGCAGTGGGTGTTGGTAAAGTTGCTTCCATTAGTGGGCGTTTCTATGGCATGGACAGAGATAAACGCTGGCCGCGTGTAGAAGCCGCTTATAAGCTATTTACAGAAGGTGTTGGTGAGTTCACTGCCGAAACTGCCGCTACAGGTTTGCAAGACGCCTATGCTCGTGGAGAAAATGATGAGTTTGTGAAAACCACAGCGATTCATCAGGCTAATGAAGCACCAATCAAGATGGAAGATGGTGACTTGGCTGTGTTTATGAACTTCCGCTCAGACCGTGCACGTCAATTAACGCACGCCTTACTTGCAGAAGAGTTTGATGGTTTTCACCGTCGCCACGTACCTAATCTGGCTGGTTTTTTTACATTGACGATGTACGACAAAAAAGAAACTAAAGCGACCGTCATGTTTCCACCTCAGGAAGTGAAGAATACACTGGGGGAGTATTTATCAGCGCAAGGTCTCACCCAGCTTAGAATTGCAGAAACAGAGAAATACCCGCATGTCACCTTTTTCTTTAATGGCGGTGAAGAAACCGTGTTTGCTGGTGAAGATAGGATTCTCGTGCCTTCTCCAAAAGTGGAGACCTATGACCTACAACCAGAAATGAGTGCCAATGAGGTTACTGAGAAACTAGAAGAAGCAATTTTAAGCAAAAAATACAATGCGATTATTTGCAACTATGCCAATTGCGACATGGTTGGTCACTCAGGTAATCTCAAGGCTGCGATTGCTGCGGTAGAGGCGCTAGATATCTGTATCGGCCGCGTTGTGAATGCGATGCAGAGTATCGGTGGTGAAGTGCTGATTACTGCAGACCATGGCAATGTTGAGCAAATGTATGACGGGCAGAACCAACAGCCTCATACCCAGCACACCACCAACCTAGTACCGCTCATTTATATTGGCAGAAATGCCCAATTAAATAATAACGGCGCACTATCCGACTTGGCACCAACCATTCTAAATTTGATGGGTGTTGACCAACCCCTTGAAATGACCGGTAAAAACCTAGTTCAATTTAACGCTTAACGCTAAACACCTTAAGACCATGATGCGCCATCGTATTTTGCAAATAACATCAGTGCTAGCATTGATAATTTCGCTACTGCTTAACGCATCATGGAGCTTTGCCGAAAAAAAAGCAGAGCAATCGAAACAAGAACTCAGCCAGTTAAAGAAACAATTAGAAGCATTAAAAAAAGAACTAGGCCATGCACAGGAAGAGCACAAAGATGCTGCGGACGCACTGAAAGAAAGTGAAGTGGCGATTAGCGGCGCAAATAAAAAACTGCATGAAATCAGCAAGCAACAAATTGATAATAAGAAAGCATTAGCCAAGCTGGAAGCTGAATCAAAATCAACCAACATCGCACTTAACCAGCAACAAAAATTACTAAGCGGTCAACTCTATCAGCAATATATACACGGCCAGCAAAGCTATGTGCAAATGATTCTGCAAAGTCAGCGCCCGAGTGAAGTCGCACGTGACTTGCATTATTATTCATATGTTGCAAAAGCGCGCGCTGACCTAATCAGCAATATGCAAGATAACTTAAATAAGATTACTAAACTTAATGAGTTAACAGCATCCAAACTGCAAGAAATAACAGACCTTAAGCAAAAGCAAATTGATGAAAAGCGCATTCTAGAGCTTCAAAAGAAAGAAAAATCTAAAGTTGTAAAATCACTTTCACAACAAATAGCTGAACAACGAGGGCAAATAAAAAAACTGAGTCGCGATGAAAAAAGGCTATCGCAACTGGTAAGCCGCTTAGCTAAGATTATTCCAAAAAAGAAAAAAGTAGTTAAACAGCCATCACAAAGTACTAAAACAACACCACAGCCTGACACTTCAATTAGTAATGAAAAGTTACCGAGTGACAACTTTACTGGTGCAAACTTCTCAGCATTAAAAGGCAAGCTTCGCTTACCTGTACGTGGTGAAATTAGTAATAGATTCGGTTCAGTTAGGCAAGATAGCGGCATCTCATGGAAAGGTTTGTTTATTAAAGCCAGCGAAGGTGCAGAAGTGAAAGCAGTTGCATCAGGGCGTGTTGTTTTTGCAGATTGGTTGAGAGGCTTTGGCAACCTAATTATTCTGGATCATGGCGATGGATACATGAGCTTATATGGAAATAATCAGTCTGTTTTAAGGCAAGAAGGCGAAATGGTAAAAGGTGGAGACACAATCGCGTCAGTTGGCAACACTGGCGGCAACGAGTCTAACGGCCTTTATTATGAGCTCAGAAAACAAAGTCGCCCATTTGACCCGATGGCATGGAGTAGCTTAAATTAAGAAACGAATGAAGTGACCAGGCATTTGATTTATCGGTTATTTTTCACCACTTATCGGTTACCCAAATACGATATTGACTCACAGACCTAATAAAAAAGCACGCAAATTTGCGTGCTTTTTTATAAATACCATTTAGCAAAATATTGCTAAACGGTAAGGATTATTGCGGTTCTGAATCTGCAAATTTGGCGACTTCGCCAGCAGCAGCAGCAGCGGCGGCTTCTGTTTCAGCAGCAATTTGTGCTGGATCTAAAGTAATGCCAGGAACACGCTCATCTGCAGATGGCTCATACCCACCAGATACAGGTGCAGCTGGTGCTGGTGCTTCCACTGGTGCAGCAACTGGCGCCTCTTCTACTGGTGCTACTTCTTCTTTTTCACCACAACCTACCACCAATAAACTTGTCATTCCCAATACTAATAGTGAGCGCAATAACATAGACATAAAATCTCCTTTTATAATTAGATAATTTAAACAGATGCTCATCGTTTTATATTCAATGAGTTAAGCTGTTTTTTGAAACCAGAGCTTATTCTAACGCATTCAAGATTCTCTGCAACCTTAATGCAATATATGGCAATCATCAATCAATTCAAAAGTACTTACTGATGTTTATTCACCCACTTAAAATATGCTGTATTCATCACTATCTTTAATGCAAAATTAATCACCAATCAAGTGAAAAATAACCCGACGATGACTAGCAATGTGTCGATGCTCGTATAAAAAAACACCTTGCCATTGTCCTAATGCAAGCTTACTTTCTAATAATGGAATAGATAAATGAGTTTGCGTAAGCGCGGACCGCACATGTGCAGGCATATCATCGGGCCCTTCAACTGTGTGAATAAATAGTGGGTCTCCATCAGGTACCAGTCGATTAAAGAACGACTCCATATCAACCAACACATCATGGTCGTAATTCTCATTAATCAAAAGACTCGCGGAGGTGTGTTGTATATAAAGCGTGACCATCCCTGTACGTAATCCACTTGACTCAACCCAGTCAATGACCTGCGGCGTAATATCGTAAAGTTTGCGGCCTTTTGTATGAACGCTAATATGCCCTGTTCTTTGTTGCATAGACTACTCCAAACTCATCTTGAATGGATAGAGTATATCTAAAGTACTAGGCACAACTCAATCCAAACTTACCAGCAACCCCATGGCGAAAAATATCCTGCGCCTATCCCAAAACGCGGACCGAATCTAGAACCATAAGCACCAAACCCATATGGGCTAAATCCAAAACGTTGGTATCGACAAAATGGATCTTCGAAGCGCTGACGATTAATCATTTGCTGTTTAAGCTTTGCTAACTCAGCACGTTTATCTTGCTCTCGCTTGTTGATTTCCTCTGCAAGCTTATTCCTTAAGGCAAGCTCACGACTAATATGAATGTAATCAAGCACCTTTTTATCTACACCTCGATGACTTAAATCGACACTTTGGCTAGGTGTAAGGGCATAATTGGAGTCTGACTCTTTTATTTTTTGAATAATCTGCTCGTGACCTAATCCTTGTTTAGAAAGAGATACGATTTCATCCAAACTCAACACAGCTTGAGGCTGCGGCATGATCCTTTCTAAGTCATCGGCAGAAATTCTGTCGATCTGAGGTGAACCTCCAGCTTGCTTACCATCAGTTGCACACCCTGCAAGAAAACTCATCAGGATAATCATTACAAAACAAGTGCGACTATTGATGCTCATGATGATTAACCCCTCCGTTTAAAAATGGGGGATGGCTCCGTGATGGTGCCATCAAAACTATGATTCTTGACTGGGTAGCGTGCTTGTACCTTTTTGACGTACTGACGGGTCTCTGGAAAAGGTGGAATACCGTTGTATTTGTTCACAGAACCTTCACCAGCGTTGTATGCAGCTACAGCCAACGCAACATCTCCTTTAAAGTAAGCGAGCAGCCAACGCAAGTAGGCTACGCCACCTTTGATATTCTGGCTTGCATTAAATGCATTTTTTACGTTAAACCGATCGGCAGTATCAGGAATCAATTGCATCAAACCTTGGGCTTGCTGATTTGATTGCGCAGTGGTGACAAAGTTGGATTCCACCGAAATGATAGAAAGTACTAACTTAGCATCTACTTTATACCAAGCTGAAATCGTATCAACCAAATGCAAAATCCAGCGCTTATCTCTAGGTAGCCCTGCGACATACTGATCAATGGTTGCCACATGAGCATGCTCTAATGGTGCTTTTTCTGGCTCAACCTCAGCAAGCACACAAGGAGGCAAATCAACCATGCTAAGCTCTACAGTCTCCAGCATCTTTTGTGACTCATAGTGCCCTTGTAAAGATGCCGTTGCAAACATGGCAGCGGCTAAATCCCGATTAGCGGGAACACCTTTGCCAGAGGCATACAACATACCAAGCCTAAACTGTGCCTCTGCACTACCTAGGCGCGAGGCTTGACAATAAAACCTTGCAGCCTGCCAATCACTATCCACATTTTTCACATCGTGCTCTGCATCTACTGCACGCAACAGCAAGGACCGAATCACTTCGGGCTCATGATTAAATGTTTCCAGCTCATGCTGGCTGAGTTCTGCATATGACACATTTGCCACCGTAACAAGCATGGCAAACATGACGCCTCTCAACTTACTCATCAATAGATTGCTGATTAATCTACTCCTTTAGCCTAGGACATTTCATCCTGAGGTACGTTAAGTATTCGCTTTTGTAAACACAAGCTTACCTGCTTTAACGTCAATTTTGACAATATCTTTTGCAATAAAATTCCCAGCCAAGATTTCACGCGCTAGCGGATTCTCAATTTCGCTTTGTATAGCGCGCTTAAGTGGTCGCGCACCATAAACGGGGTCAAAGCCTGCATTGGCAATTTCGGTCACTGCTGCATCCGTCAATTCCAACTGCATATCCATTGCCGCTAGGCGTTTAGCAAGATATTGCAACTGAATTGCCGCGATCGATTTAATATTAGCCTCACCCAGTGCATGGAACACCACGACTTCATCAATCCGATTGACAAATTCAGGTCTGAAATGTGTTTTCACTTCACCCATCACCGCCAACTTAACCAACTGATAATCTTGATCACTCATGCTCTGTATCATTTGGCTACCAAGGTTAGAAGTCATAATAATCACGGTATTCTTAAAATCTACAGTACGGCCTTGCCCATCGGTCAAACGGCCATCATCTAACACTTGCAGCAATACGTTAAATACATCGGGATGCGCTTTTTCTACCTCATCTAACAAAATAACGCTATAAGGCTTGCGGCGTACGGCTTCAGTGAGCGTACCGCCCTCTTCATAGCCAACATAGCCAGGTGGCGCACCTATCATCCGTGCAACAGAGTGCTTCTCCATAAACTCACTCATGTCGATGCGAATCAAATGGTCCTCTGAATCAAACAAAAAGTTAGCAAGCGATTTGCATAACTCGGTTTTACCCACCCCTGTAGGCCCTAAGAATAAGAAGCTACCATAAGGTCGGTTTGGGTCACCCAAGCCTGAGCGTGAACGGCGAATTGCATCCGAAACCAGTCGCACAGCTTCGTCTTGCCCAACTACGCGCTCATGTAGTTTAGCCTCCATGGTCAACAGTTTTTCACGCTCACCTGTCATCATTTTGCTCACAGGGATACCCGTTGCGCGGCTCACTACTTCGGCAATTTCATCGGCCCCCACTTCGGTGCGCAACATTCGGCGCTTGGTTAAATCTACACTCACTTCAGCAGTTGATGCCTGCTTTAGCTGCGTTTCCAATTGCGGCAACTTGCCATACTGCAACTCGGAGACTTTCTGCCAATCGCCTTTACGCGTGGCTTCTTCCATCTCAAACTTTACTTTCTCAATCGCTTCTTTAATGTGTGCAGAGCCTTGCACCTGCGCTTTTTCTGACTTCCATATTTCTTCTAAATCAGCATATTCTTTCTCAAGTTTGCTAATTTCATCTTCAATCAGTTCAAAACGTTTTTTACTCCCCTCGTCTTTTTCACGACGGACAGCTTCACGCTCAATTTTGAGCTGAATCAGGCGACGTTCTAATTTATCCATCACTTCAGGTTTGGAATCAATTTCCATTTTGATGCGGCTTGCGGCCTCATCAATCAAATCAATCGCCTTATCTGGCAAAAAACGGTCTGTAATATATCGATGTGAAAGTTCTGCGGCAGCCACAATCGCTGGGTCAGTAATTTCTACACCGTGATGCAGTTCATACTTTTCTTGCAAGCCACGCAATATAGCAATCGTTGCCTCTACACTAGGTTCATCTACCAACACCTTTTGGAAGCGGCGCTCTAACGCTGCATCTTTTTCAATATATTTGCGATATTCATCTAGAGTGGTAGCGCCTACGCAATGCAACTCACCGCGCGCAAGTGCTGGTTTAAGCATATTGCCAGCATCCATGGCTCCCTCGGCCTTACCCGCACCCACCATAGTATGAATTTCATCAATAAAGACAATGGTTTGGCCTTCATCCTGCGCTAGCTCTTTCAACACAGACTTCAAACGTTCTTCAAACTCACCGCGATATTTAGCACCCGCCAGTAATGCCGCCATATCGAGTGACAGTACTTTTTTACCTTTTAGCGACTCAGGTACTTCACCATTCACAATACGCTGTGCCAAGCCTTCTACAATCGCAGTTTTACCCACACCAGGCTCACCAATCAGCACTGGGTTATTTTTAGTACGGCGCTGTAACACTTGAATCGCACGACGGATTTCATCATCACGGCCAATCACTGGGTCTAATTTACCTAGTCGGGCGCGCTCAGTTAAATCGATAGTGTATTTCTTAAGAGACTCACGCTGACCTTCTGCCTCTTGGCTATCTACATTTTCGTTACCACGCACAGCTTGTACAGCAGCCTCTAATGCGGCCTTTGTTAACCCATTTTGCTTAAGCAACTTTCCTGCTTCGCCTTTATCATCAGCTAACGCTAACAAAAACATTTCACTCGCGATATAAGCATCACCGCGCTTTTGTGAAAGCTTATCTGTCACATTAAGCAGATTATTTAAGTCACGTGAAATCGCCACCTCTCCACCGGCATCTGCTGACTTAGGTAGATTTGCTATTGCAGCAGTTAACCCAGTTTTAAGTTGATTAAGCTGCACGCCTGCTCGTGCTAATAAAGAGGCAGTGCCTCCATCATCTTGTTGTAACAATGCTTGCAGTAAATGTGGCGGTTCAATAGCGGTGTTATCCGCGCCCAAAGCAAGGCTTTGCGCATCGCTAATCGCCTGTTGAAACTTAGTCGTTAATTTATCAAAGCGCACGGGTCTCTCCTATCATGATCACTCTAATGTTTAAATGCTTATCCACAATCAACATGGGGCTTAATCTTTACTTTTCAATATATAATACAAAGTATTAATTCGTTATTTAAGTGGCAATGGAATTAACCGTATTTTTGATGATGCCATTGCATGGAGTGGATTGTTGCTAACCGATACTTTGAGCGCTGAAGATGCACTACCCAATCCAGCTTGGGCGATTTTAGATACCAAAGACCAATGGGACGCATTTAGCCAAACTGTAGAAAATCAAGGTATACAATCTACGTCAGAGCCATTGGTGCAATCCAATTTAATGCTCGACGGGTTACGCTGTGCCGCCTGCTCAGGCATCATTGAACAAGGCCTCCAAGCGACACCTGGCATTATCAGCGCTCGTGTCAGCATGTCCAAAAAACGCGCTGTGGTTATATGGTCGCCTAGTGTAACTCTACCCTCCAAAATATTAACGACAATTCATGATTTAGGTTATACCGGCTTTCCTGCAACCCAACATGAAGACGACTTAGTCTCCCAGCAAAAGCAAAGAGCAGCATTCTGGCGTTGGATGGTATCTGGCTTCTGCATGATGCAAGTGATGATGTACGCTAGTCCGACTTACTTCACAGCACCAGGCGAAATTTCTAGCGATATTTTGCATCTACTGAATTGGGCGTCATGGCTACTAAGCCTACCAGTACTTTTATTCTCAAGCCGATCTTTCTTTAGCAATGCATTGCGCGACCTAAAGCAAAAACAAATTAGCATGGATCTCCCCGTTGCGCTGGGCATTATCATCACATTTATTGTGAGTTCGGCCGCTACATTTGAACCCAACAGCTGGTGGGGCAATACTGTCTATTTTGACTCACTCACCATGTTTGTGTTTTTCTTACTTTCTGCGCGCCTGATCGAAGTTAAGTTACATCGTAAAACGCTAGGCGCACTCGAAAGCCTAGTAAGCCGCATTCCAGAAAATACTGAACGACAAAATCCAGATGGCTCATTTACACGAGTGCTAAACACAAAGCTTAACATTGGCGATATCGTGCGCGTGCAGATTGGCGAAGCTTTCCCTGCTGATGGAAAAATCATTTCAGGCAACACCAGTGTCGATGAGTCTCTACTTACCGGTGAATCTACCCCCATCCAAAAAAATCATAATGACGATGTGATTGCAGGCAGTTATAACTTGCGTCAGCCAGTTTGCATCACCCTCAATACCATTGGTGAATCTACAAAGTATGGCCAAATTGTAAACCTTATCAACAATGCGGCAGTAGAAAAACCTCGCCTATCAAAACTCGCAGACCGTGTTGCGCGGCCATTCTTAATTTTCGTCATCCTCAGCGCTGCAATTGCAGCAGCTCTACTTTGGGACGTTGACCGTGGTAGAGCATTGATGACTGCTGCTGCGGTACTCATTGTGACCTGCCCGTGCGCACTATCTTTAGCAACCCCTGCTGCAATGCTTGCCAGCGCAAGCGCGTTCGTTAAAAGAGGAATTTTAATCAAGCGCTTACAGGCGATTGAAAATATCGCCGATATCGACACTATTATCTTCGATAAAACGGGCACACTGACAGAAGATCATATTCAAATTAAGGCAATTGAACCAAAAACTGGGTTTACTGAATCTGATGCATTATCAATCGCCGCGGCCATCGCCCAGCATTCAATGCACCCCATTTCTCGCGCACTCTTTAAGGCAAACAAGACTAGTAGCAATTTAGATACGCTGAATCTTGTGCTAGCAGACATTGAACTAGAAAATATTCAAGAAACTGCTGGCGCTGGCATTAGCGGAGCCATCAAGATGAGTACAATGGAGAGACTTCCCGCTCATCACAATCTTATTGGTACCGAGCTTAAACTAGGTTCAGCAGTTTTTTGCGGCATTGCAGAATCTAGCACAAATGCACAGCAAGTCTATTTAGCGAACAATCAAGGCTGGTTAGCAACCTTTACTTTACAAGAGGCCATCAAACACAATGCCGCCATTGCTATTCAGTCATTAAAAAATTCAGGGCTAAACATTGAACTGCTCTCCGGCGATCGCTCAAACGCAGTAGAAAATACGGCCAAACAAATAGGTCTTACAGAATTTCAATCGGCTTGCAGCCCAGAAGACAAACTTTTACGCCTACAAGCACTCAAACGAGAAGGTAGGAAAGTACTGATGGTAGGCGACGGCTTAAATGATGGTCCTATTTTAGCCAGTGCTCATGTATCAATCGCCATGGGCAAAGGCGTGCCACTCACGCTGGCACATGCAGACTATGTATTTTTAAATGGTGATATTAGCCAAATTCCTCACCTAATTCGCCATGCAAAACAAACCATGAGCATAATTAAAGAAAATATCGCTTGGGCAATCATCTATAATCTAATCAGTATTCCCCTCGCATTTTTTGGCATATTATCTGCATGGCTAGCAGGACTGGGTATGGCGGTTAGCTCACTCATTGTGGTGGCTAATGCACTACGTTTAACTAAATTTGCATCATCAAAAACTGACACTAAATAGTGATCAACAAAGGAGCTAGTCATGGACGTCTTATTCGTACTTATTCCACTCTCAGTCATCATGGCACTCGTTGTTCTTGGTGGATTATGGTGGGCAGTTTATCGCGGTCAATTTGAAGATATTGAAGACGAAGGTAAGCGAATTTTAGAAGATGACGACTAAATAATTCACGATCTAAAGTAGTCTCTGCCCATGTAGATAGATTGATAGCAACCCTCCGCAACCGCAAATCCAGCCTCAAATTGCACATTTTCAGAATGTCATATCTACGTACAAAGCCTTACAAAAATATTTCTATTTGTTTCAAATCTGTAACAAATTCTCTTGAGTAATTAATTTTTTTATGCTAGTTTCTGACATGCGTCAAATTGACGCATGTGAAATTGTGTTAGCAAATCATCAATTTAAACGTAACGCTTGGATGATGCATGACGGTTTCTGGCTCAAATGGCAACATACTGATTGCAAAGCCAAATAACTCGCTATCCCCCACAGGATTTGTCTGGTTGTTTGTTGGTGTTCTCACCATCACTTCAATCATTACAGTAGGGTTTGTTTCAGCGGGAGCTTGGTTAGTGTTGCCGTTTGCAGGCCTTGAAATATTAGTGCTTGCCTATGTGTTAATGAATGCTTATTTACACTACGGTGACTTTGAAAGCATTACGCTAGTGAATGATGATGTAGTAATAGAGAAATACAGTTACAAAAGTTCTAAGAAATATACTTTTCAACGTTACTGGGTAAGGGTGACATTACGTAACACCCTAGACGGTACGGTCGCGATTTTCATTGGCTCACACGGCAAGGAAATCGAGTTTGGCAGTCGTTATATCAACAAAGAAGAGCGAGAGTCTATCGCCAAGCAGCTGAAGCAAGATTTAAAAATCGTTTAATGGTTTTTTGTTTTGGGAGAAGGTATGTTGAAGCAGGCTATGAAAAAGATTGGTTTCGGTTTACTTTTGCTACTCACAGCGCCCCTTGCGCTTGCTGAGTTTCGCTGGAACTTTCCTGAACCAGTTACTCCGATGGCGCTTGATACGCTACATGTACACAACAAATTCATGCTGATTGTGGCTGTGATTTTTGTTGTGGTCCTCGCCATCATGATTTACTCACTGATCAAACACCGCAAAAGTATTGGTCACCAAGCTGTGGCAGACAAAGCACCGTCAACCGCTACAGAAATTTTCTGGACACTCATTCCATTCGTCATCTTGCTAGTCATTGACTTTGTTATCATGGGTATTCCAGCATATCACAGCGTGATTATGATGGAAGATACCAGAAATGAGTCTGACATGGTCGTCAAAGTAACGGGGTCACAGTGGCGCTGGCAATATGAATACATGGGGAATACAGACAAAGGCAGCCAAGATGGGCTGATCGATGCGAAAGGCATTAAGTTTGTTAGCAACCTGTCCACCCCTCAAGATCAAGTGAATGGCACTGTTCCGCCTGCGGACACTCCTGACAGTCCCTACCTACTAGATGTAGACAATCGATTAGTACTTCCAGTGGGCGCCAAAGTACGTATTCTAATGACATCAACTGATGTATTACACAACTGGTGGGTGCCACAATTCGGCTCCTCGCGCGTAGCCGTACCTGGATTTATTCGTGAAACCTGGGTACAAGTGGACAAAGCTGGTACTTATCGCGGTCAATGTAAAGAACTATGTGGCAAAGGTCATGGTTACATGCCTGTCGTGGTAGATGCACTTCCCAAAGAAGAATATGCAGCATGGGTTGCACTCAAAAAGAATGAGATTAACGAGCAAGCAGCTGGCGCAGATAAAGAGTGGACTAAAGACGAGCTAATGGAACAAGGCAAAGTCGTCTACGAGAAGAACTGTGCCGTGTGCCATCAGGTATCTGGCGCAGGCTTACCACCAGCCTTCCCTGCACTTACTGGTAGCAAAATTACAACCTCTCCGATATTTGACACGAATGGTAAATACTTACCAGATAGCCACATGGATCGCGTGCTAAACGGTGTGCGTGTCATGCCAGCATGGAAAGCAATATTAAATGATACGGAAATTGCCGCTGTCATTACTTACGAACGTAACGCGCTTGGTAACAGCGTGGGTGACGTTGTTCAACCTGCGCAAGTTAAAGCTGCGCGTCAATAAACATAGGTACAGGAGATAATTATGAGCACTACAACAGTCGCACATCATGATGAGCACACTGACCATCCCACTGGGATTATGCGTTGGCTAACCACCACCAACCATAAAGACATTGGCACCATGTACCTGACATTTTCACTCATTATGTTCTTGGTAGGTGGCTCAATGATTTTGGGTATTCGTGCAGAGCTGTTTCAACCAGGCCTGCAATTGATGAACCCAGATTTCTTTAATCAGCTCATCGGTGTGCATGCACTGATTATGATTTTTGCAGCATTAATGCCTGCCGCTACGGGCTTTGCTAACTGGATGATTCCACTACAAATTGGTGCACCAGATATGGCCTTACCACGTTTAAACAACTGGGGTTTCTGGTTACTGCCACCCTCAGCTATTTTACTCACGCTTCCATTTACCTTAGCGCTATTTGGCATTGGAGATGGTGCGCTAGCTACCGGCTGGACATTCTACCCTCCACTCTCTATCCAAGGTGGCATTGGCGTGGACTTTGCGATTTTTGCGGTTCACTTACTTGGCATTTCATCTGTGTTAGGTTCTATTAACATCATTGTCACTTTATTTAACATGCGCGCACCTGGCATGACGCTCATGAAAATGCCAATGTTTGCATGGGGCTGGTTAATTACCGCGTTCTTATTAATTGCAACTATTCCAGTACTCGCTGGTGCCGTGACGATGCTACTCACAGACCGTCACTTTGGCACACACTTTTTTGACGCAGCTGGTGGCGGTGACCCGATCATGTTCCAGCATCTATTTTGGTTCTTTGGTCACCCTGAGGTCTACATTTTGCTGTTACCGGTATGGGGCTTCATTCCACAAATTTTACAAACATTCTCTCGTAAACCAATGTATGGCTACAAAGCACAAGTTTATTCATTAATTGCGATCGGTGCGATGTCTATTATTGTGTGGGCACACCACTTCTTCACAGCAGGGATGCCTGTACCAGCTTTACTCTACTTTATGTACAGCACGATGGCGATTTCATTACCGCTTGCAGTGCTATTCTTCTGTTGGATTAAAACGATGTGGCGTGGCTCTATGAGCTTTGAAACACCAATGCTATTTACCGTAGGCTGGATTATCTTATTCGGCATCGGTGGCTTAACTGGCTTAGTGTTAGCAGACGTTGCAGCAGATGCGCAATATCACAATAGTTACTTTGTAGTCGCGCACTTCCACTACACACTGTTTGCTGGCGGCATCATGGGTATTATGGCGGGTGTTTATTACTGGCTACCTAAAATGACAGGGCATATGTATAACGAAAAACTTGGCCAATTGCATTTCTGGTTAACCGCAATTTCGTTCAACCTCACATTCATTCCACAGTTCTTCTTGGGCTTAGCTGGCATGCCTCGTCGCATCCCAGACTATGCATTACAGTTTGCAGAATTCAATATGATTTCTTCAATCTCCGCATTTGTACTCGGACTGTCGCAACTGATCTTTGTGTATAACATTATCAGTACTGCAAGAGGTGGTAAAAAAGCAACGGACCAGGTCTGGGAAGGTGCGGAAGGACTTGAGTGGACATTATCATCACCACCTCCTTACCATAGCTTTTCAGAGCAACCGACAGTTAAATAACATAGGTCAAATAAGATAAAAGTGGTCGTTAATTCATATGAAAAACCAAGAAACTTCTAGAAGCGATAAAAACAGAAAAGTGGCAGTTGTTTTGGCACTGATAGCCTTTATTTGGTATTTGGCATCAATGTTTACCATATGGAAGTAGATGCTGACAAAAACGATCTAAGCTCAACAGAGCAAAGGTCGGCAGCCAACAAAAAATTAGGCTACAAAATGGTATGGATTGTAGCCGGTTCTCTTTTGTTTGCATTTGCGCTAGTGCCACTTTACGACGTGTTATGTACGATTACAGGACTCAATGGCAAAACAAAAAGTACAGCAAGTGAATTAAGCAACACCAAAGTAGATGAAACTAGATGGGTCACTGTGCAGTTCACCTCCAGCACAATGCCTGGGCTAGGCTGGAATTTTCATCCTAAGCAATCCAGCATAAAAGTACGCCCGGGTAAAGTTGAAACCGTACTATTTGAAGCAAAAAACATTACAAGTGAAGTGGTTGCAGGCAGGGCAGTACCAAGCGTAACGCCAGGCGCAGCAGCAGCCCATCTAAAAAAACTGGAATGCTTCTGTTTTGAAAGGCAGGCATTAAACCCGGGAGAGACGAAAGTAATGCCTTTACGTTTTTTTGTGAGTCCAGAGATACCTGCTGATGTAAAGGAGATGACCTTATCCTATGCGTTCTTCAGTGTAGATTAAGTAAGCATCACTATAAGTAGTTATAAATAGTAATTATAAATAAAGTTAAACCAAATATATTAAACATAGTTGAGCAGTGTCATTTAGCAGACTAACACTCTGATAAGTAAAAAATTAAACCTCGAGATAAATCAATAGCCGTCATTGATTGATTTTATTTTAGCTATAAGTAAGTTAAATAATGTAATGGGGAGCTTATGCATGACAACACATTCAAATAATCATTACTATGTCCCACATGGCGCTTTGTATCCTGTGACAATATCAGCAGGGCTACTAGCACTCGCGTCAGGCTTTATTTTCAGTGTCGCTACGGATACCAATAAAGATCTTGCCTACTTACAAACGCCAGGAAAATGGATGATGTATATAGGCGCAGCAATCATCATCCTGATGACCTTTAAATGGCTTAGCGCTGTGGTGATTGAAAGTATTACTGGACAATATAAAAAATGGGAAGATAAATCCTTTCGTATTGGGATGATTGCCTTTATTTGCTCTGAACTTGCTTTTTTCGCTGCATTTTTCGGTGCACTTTTTTATATGCGCATCATTTCAGTACCAGATCTGGCCTCATTTGATCCCTTATTTACACCTTATAAAGACTTTCTAGGTACATGGCCATCAGTCGGTCCTGGTGGTGTGGTATTGGGAACAGAATATACCCCCGCAAAACTCACACCAATGGGTGCATGGGGCTTACCCGCAATCAACACAGCACTACTCCTAACCTCTGGCGCAACAATTACTTGGGCACATTGGGGATTACTTAAAGACAACCGAAAACAATTAGTGTTTGGTCTGTTTCTCACTGTTGCATTAGGGACCGCATTTTTAGTGTGCCAAGCATTCGAGTATCACGAAGCTTATACCCATATGGGCCTGACATTAGGTAGTGGTGCTTATGGCGCAACGTTCTTCATGCTGACAGGGTTTCATGGCTTTCATGTCACATTAGGCACCATCATGCTAATTGTCATATTGTTACGCTCAATGAAAGGTCATTTTTCTGCCAAAAATCACTTTGGGTTTGAGGGTGTTGCATGGTATTGGCACTTCGTAGACGTAGTCTGGCTAGGTCTATTCATTTTTGTCTATTGGTTATAACTTTATAAAACAAGCGGTGCAAATGCACCGCTTGTTTAAATCACTACAACAACATTACACGTTTAAGTATGAAACACTTCCTTGACGTTAGCTATACAGAGGCATGTGGAATCCAATTGAAGTAATACCCTATCAATAAGAAAACAAACAATGCAACTGAAAGACCAATACGAACAGTCAATGCTTTTGCAGTGCGAACACCAGCATCTTTGTCTTTGGCTAGAAAATATAACGCTGAAAACAAGCTCGCAACAATCACAAACAGCACTAACACAATGACAACTTTGAATATCATAATCAGGCCCTATAGTTGAGTTAAGTCATTATGCGATGCGCGCCACACAAATGCAATTTAGATTAGGAAATTACTTATTCTGCCCGTCTTGGCTAGGACTCATCATCCTGATGATTTGTATCCCTTTATTTATTAAACTAGGCTTATGGCAATACAACAAAGCGGAGTTAAGAAAAGAAATTCAATCCAGCTACAACACTTCACTAGATCAAGATGCATTGGTGCTACCTGACAATCTTACGGATGTAGATGCATGGAAATACAAAAAAATAAAAGTAAAAGGCCAGTATGAAACAAAATACCAAATCCTGCTGGACAATCAAGTTGAAGAGAACGTTGCTGGCTTCCATGTCATCACACCACTGAGGTTGGACGGTAGTAATGATTACGTGCTGATTAATAGAGGTTGGGTTGCTGGCGGGGCTAATCATAAAGACACACCAACGATCAACACTCCTGATCACTCACTTGAAATCATAGGATTCGTTTGGGTTCCGAGCAAAAAAATCTTCTCTCTGGAAAGTGATAACGAAAAAAGTAGCTGGAAAACAGTCTGGCAACATATGGATATGGAACGCTATCAAAAAAGTATTCCTATTCATATATTGCCGCTGGTCATTAAATTAGATTCCAAAAGTAATGCTGGTGGTTTTGTGCGCAAATGGCAACTACCCGCCAGCAAAATTGCCACAAACATGGGCTACGCTTATCAATGGTTCGGTTTTACGATAGCGAGCATTCTTATCTTCTTATTCACCAGCATTAAAAAAGCCAACAACACAAAAACATAGGCAAAGCGACATGATAAATACTGAAACAAACAATATCGAGTATCTTGACCAACAGCGCAGGGGACGCCTGATACTCTTGTGTATGTTGATTTTTTTCATCACCCCCATCATTGCAGTCGTCGCAATGTACAAACTGGATTGGCGCCCCAAAGGTGAAAGTATTGGTGAACTGGTAACACCTGCAAAAGCACTGACCATGCAACAGCCACTCGTTAGCAGTGATGGCAATGTTGCCTCTATCAATCTCTTAAAAGATAAATGGAGCATGGTTTACATGACAGCTGACTGCGATGCGCAATGTAAAGACAAACTACATCAAATGCGCCAACTGCATGTGTCTTTATATAAAGAAATTCCACGCATGCAACGTCTACTCTTTACTACTGTATCAGACGTTACTGAGATAAAACAAAACTATCCAGACCTCTTGATTTTGAATCAGCCAAAAACCGACATCATTTCATTTAGCGAACAATTCAACATTCGCAATGAAACATCCATGACTGCCGGCAGAATCTACCTGATTGATCCGTTAGGCCACCTCATCATGAGCTACAGCGCATCAACATCACCAGCGCTGGTACGCAAAGACATCACTCGACTAATGAAATACTCATGGACCGGCTAAGATGAGTTACAAACTTTTTAAGAATCTGTCACTTTTTGGCGCAATACTTGCACTCTGTGTTGTCGTGCTAGGTGCGTACGTGCGTCTATCTGATGCAGGACTTGGCTGCCCTGATTGGCCAGGTTGCTATGGAACACTCACTGTTCCACAGAGCGAAGCTGCAATTCAGCAGGCACAAGCATTGCATCCAGACAGCCCCATTGAAACAGCTAAAGCATGGAAAGAAATGGCACATCGCTACTTAGCTGGTACATTAGGCATAGTAGTATTGGCAATATTTGTGCTGGGATGGCGTAATAAAAACCAATTAAAAGTAACACCCAGCCTCACCACCGCACTACTCATCATCATCGTTTTTCAAGCATTGTTGGGCATGTGGACGGTGACCATGCTGTTAAAACCAGTCATCGTGAGCGCACATCTGATTGGCGGACTCACCACACTAGGTCTACTTACATGGATAGCTCATCGGCATACCGTCAACCATCAGCAACATGTACCATTATCACCAGCATTAAAAATAATGGTGCGTGGTGCAATTCTCGTCCTACTAGCACAAGTGCTTCTCGGGGGATGGACTAGTACTAACTACGCGGCGCTGGCATGCACAGACTTTCCAACCTGTCATGGCCGGTGGATGCCAGAGATGGACTTCAACGACGCATTTCATCTAGTCCGTGAACTTGGACAAAGTGCTCATGGTGGAAACTTAACGCTAAACGCACTCACTGCGATTCAGTGGACACATAGGGTTGGGGCATTAGTCATCTTTATCTATATTGCAGCGCTTGTTTTCTTTCTGTTTAAAGTATCAGCTTTAAGAAAAATTGCATTAATACTATTCATCCTTTTACTCACACAAGTCGCCATCGGCATCGCCAATCTGATTCTGCAACTACCATTAGTGCTAGCGGTTTCTCATAACTTGGGAGCAGCACTACTCGTCATTACCATCGTCGTTCTTAATTCCAAAATCACGGAGCATCAAAATGAGCACTCAAAAACTTAAAAGTGAGCTACACATGCACGTTAACATCATGAGCCAAATCAAAGCATTAGCCCCGAGATTGAAAAATTTCTTCCCGCTGTGCAAACCTAGAGTTACCTCCCTGATTGTTTTCACGGCGCTGATTGGAATGTTTTTAGCTACGCCGAATATGGTCCCGCTGCCACTACTGCTAGCTACCACCCTCGGCATTGCATTTGCATCAGGTGCGGCGGCGGCGTTTAACTGCCTAATTGAACATAAAATCGATGCCAACATGGCGCGAACACGAGCACGTCCTCTACCTACTGGCCAAGTATCGTCAAATGAAACCATGATATTCGCCACATTACTCGGTGGCACTGGCCTTGCAATTCTGTATTTCTTTGTAAATCCACTCACCATGTGGCTAACACTTGCCACATTTGTTGGCTATGCCGTGATTTATACCATTTTTCTTAAACCTGCCACACCGATGAATATAGTGATTGGCGGCGCATCTGGCGCAATGCCACCTATCTTAGGTTGGGCAGCTGTCACCAACACCGTGTCACCTGAGTCTTTGATTATGTTTTTAATCATTTTCGCATGGACCCCTCCTCATTTCTGGGCTCTCGCGTTGTATCGCCGAGAAGAGTACGCAAAAGTTGGCATGCCGATGCTACCCGTAACACACGGAGAAGCGTTCACCTTACTCCACATCCTACTCTATACCGTGATTTTGGTAGCTGTATCACTGATGCCTTATGGTTTAGGAATGAGCGGGATGATTTATTTAGTATCCGTGATTTTATTAGATGCAATCTTCATGGCTTATGTTATTAAACTTTATTTGCAATACTCAGATGATTTAGCAAAACGCACCTTCAGATACTCTATTATTTATCTAACATTGCTGTTCGCAGCTTTATTAATCGATCATTACTTACCACTTTGATATTGAAAAACATTTTCTCCAAAAATAAGTGCTAAAAATAATATTTAGATTGATTCTGAACCATATAAAAAGTCAGGTTTCAAATGTAAAGTTAAAGATTACGTTGTATAATTCCGCGATTAAAGCACGTGCACTATTGTTTAGAATTGAAACAGATGCTGGTATGACTGAGGCGCAAGAATAAACCTCTACTCATCAATACGATTTAGTTTTATTTAAGGATGAAAGTAATGAGCACTAATAATGTAGAAACGTTTTACGACGACTACGTCATACGCAGATTCAGCGTGATGGCAGTGGTCTGGGGAGTTGTTGGTATGTTAATGGGGGTGATTGTCGCCTCCCAGCTAGCATTTCCTGAACTAAATTTAGGTTTACCATGGACAAGTTTTGGACGTCTTCGTCCTTTACATACTAACTTGGTTATTTTTGCATTTGGTGGCTGTGCATTATTCGCAACGTCTTACTACGTTGTACAGCGTACCAGCCAAGTTAAATTAGCATTTCCAATGCTTGCTCGTTATACATTCTGGGGCTATCAAGCAGTTATTCTTGCTGCCATCATCTCTTTACCATTAGGTTATACACAAGCTAAAGAGTATGCAGAACTAGAATGGCCTATCGACTTACTACTACTAGTCGTTTGGGTCATGTACGCAATTGTTTTCTTTGGCACGATTGCTCAAAGAAAAATCAAACACATTTACGTTGCTAACTGGTTTTATGGCGCATTCATCATTGTTGTAGCAATTCTGCACATCGTGAACAGTGCTGCTATTCCTGCAGAATGGATGAAATCATACTCAGCTTATGCTGGTGTACAAGATGCAATGGTGCAGTGGTGGTATGGTCATAATGCGGTTGGTTTCTTCTTAACCGCTGGTTTCTTGGGCATGATGTACTACTTTGTGCCTAAACAAGCAGAACGTCCAGTGTACTCATATCGTTTGTCTATTGTGCACTTCTGGGGTTTGATCTTCACTTACATGTGGGCAGGTTCACATCACTTACATTACACAGCATTACCAGACTGGACACAGTCAGTAGGTATGGTGCTATCTTTAATCTTATTAGCACCAAGCTGGGGCGGTATGATTAACGGTATGATGACCATGTCAGGTGCATGGCACAAACTACGCGATGACCCTATCTTACGCTTCTTAATCGTTTCATTATCTTTCTACGGCATGAGTACGTTTGAAGGTCCAATGATGGCGATTAAAACAGTCAATGCACTATCACATTACACAGACTGGACAGTTGGTCACGTTCACTCAGGTGCATTAGGCTGGGTTGGCTTTGTTTCAATGGGCTCACTATATTTCTTAGTACCTCGCCTGTGGGGTGTTAAACAAATGTATAGCAAGAAAGCAATTGAGTTGCATTTCTGGTTAGCAACTATCGGTGTAGTACTTTACATCACAGCAATGTGGATTTCAGGTGTTACTGCTGGTTTGATGTGGCGTGCAATGAATGATGACGGCACATTAACTTACACATTTGTTGAATCTGTTAAAGCAATGCACCCATTCTACGTAATCCGTATGATTGGTGGGTTGATGTATGTGAGCGGCATGATCATCATGTTGTGGAACGTCATCAAAACAGTGCAAATGGGGCAAGAAACTCGCGCCAGAATCCCTTCAACAGTTGTTCATGCTTAAGAGATCTAACATGTCAGATAAAGAACAAAAAGGCTTTACCCACGAAAAAATTGAAACCAACAGTTTTCTGATGGTCATTTTGATTTTGGTTGTGGTTTCATTTGGTGGTTTAGTTGAAATCGTGCCGCTATTCTTCCAAAAATCAACGACACAACCAGTGGAAGGCTTAAAACCTTACACTGCGTTGCAACTAGCTGGACGAGATGTATACATACGTGAGGGTTGCTATAACTGTCACTCACAAATGATTCGTCCATTCAAAGCTGAAACGTTGAGATACGGTCACTACTCAGTGGCTGGTGAGTTTGTTTACGACCGCCCATTCCAATGGGGTAGTAAACGTACTGGTCCAGATTTACATCGTGTTGGTGGTCGCTACAGTGATGAATGGCATCGCATTCACTTAATTAACCCACGTGACTTGGTACCAGAGTCTGTCATGCCAGCTTACCCATGGCTAGAAAAAAACCTTGTAGACGCGAACAATTTGCCAGCACATATGCGTGCTTTAAAAATTGCTGGTGTTCCATATGCTGATGAAGAAATTAAAAGTGCAGCTAATGACGTTTACGGAAAAACAGAAATGGAAGCTGTAATTGCCTACTTACAAGTGCTGGGTACAGCGCTTAAACAATAAGCAGTTAATCATGGATATTATTGATTTACGCAGCATAGCAACAGTCGCAGCCCTAGTTACCTTTGTAGGCATCTGGGTCTGGGCTTGGTCTGGGCGGCATAAAAAAGACTTTGACGAAGCGGCAAGATTGCCGCTTGAGGGAGATGAAGAATGAGTGATTTTACAAGCGATTTCTGGCCGTATTTTATTTCGGCAATCGTGATTGGCGGTATCGTATTTTGTTTAACGATACTATTGATGACAAGCAAGTCACATGATCCAGCTCACACTGGTGAATCAACAGGCCACGTGTATGACGAGGACATCCTCGAAATGAACAACCCAATGCCAAGATGGTGGTTTTGGATGTTCATCATTACCTGTGTATTTGGTGCTATTTACCTATTCCTTTTCCCAGGTTTAGGAACATACAGTGGCAAACTAGGCTGGACTGCCTTAAAACAGTATGAGCAGGAAGTCAAAGAAACCAACGACCGTATCGCACCTATTTATGCGAAGTTCACTTCAATGTCTGGTGAAGAAGTCGCACAAGACCCGAAAGCGATGGCTATTGGCGAACGTTTGTTTATGAACAACTGTTCACAATGTCACGGTTCAGACGCACATGGCAGCAGAGGCTTCCCTAACCTAACAGATACTGATTGGCTATATGGTGGTGCTCATGCAACCATTAAGGAAACAATCACTAACGGTAGAAACGGTATGATGCCTCCGATGGCTGCAGCAGTTGGCGGCCCTGAAGACGTTAAAAATGTAGCTCACTATGTACTTAGCCTATCAAACAGCGAGCATGAAGCAAGTCGTGCAGCTTTAGGTAAAGAAAAATTTGTCGCATGTGCAGCTTGTCATGGTCCAGACGGCAAAGGTAACCAAGCGATTGGTGCACCAAACTTAACTGACGATACATGGTTACATGGTGCTGGTGAAGCGGCAATTATTCACCGTATCAATAACGGCTTAAACAACAAAATGCCAGCACAAGGTTCACGCTTAACACCTGAGCAAATTCATGTATTAGCCGCTTATGTATGGCGCTTCTCTAATGCTAAATAAGCCTTTAGCGCTAAACATCTAACTTAGCGCTATTGAACAAAAAAGCATCTTAACGCCCACTATTTAGCTTATGCTAAAATAGTGGGCGTTTTTTATTTTAGTCACAATTTTTTAATTAAGTCTGAATAAAGTGTCCACCCAGAAAAGTAAATCCAAAAAAACGATTCCTATCGTGAATGATCCTGCGCAGCCAGTTACTAGATCACTTTACGAACCTCATCAAAAAATCTATCCGCGCAACACTTCTGGTCTGTATAAAAACTGGCGCTGGATCATGATTTGGATTACACAAATTGTGTTCTACGGCGTGCCTTGGTTACAATGGGGTGAAAGACAAGCCGTATTGTTAGATATTGGTACGCACCGTTTTTATATTTTCGGCTTAGTACTCTACCCGCAAGATCTCATTTATTTAGTGGTGATTTTAATCATCGCGGCGTTAGCACTTTTCTTATTTACTGCCGTAGCGGGCCGACTGTGGTGCGGGTTTGCCTGCCCCCAATCGGTCTACACAAAAATATTTTTATGGATAGAAAGACAAGTTGAGGGAGACCGCGCAGCACGCCTGCGTTTGGATGCAAGCAAACTTAACCGTAACAAACTACTCAAGAAAACGCTGAAACATTCTCTTTGGATTAGCTTTTCGGTTTGGACAGGCTTTACTTTCTTAGGTTATTTTACGCCGATACGTGAGCTAATTCAGGGGATTTTGCAGTTTCATTTAAGCCCTTGGGAAACATTTTGGATTTCTTTCTATGGTTTTGCAACTTACGGTAACGCAGGCTTCCTGCGTGAGCAAATCTGCAAACACATGTGTCCTTATGCACGTTTTCAAAGTGCGATGTTTGACAATGACACGCTCATTGTGACTTACGATGAAGAGCGTGGTGAACCACGCAGTGGGCGCTCTCGTAAAGTTGATGCCAAACAAAGTGGCTTAGGCGACTGTATTGATTGCAACTTCTGTGTACAAGTATGCCCAACTGGCATTGATATCCGCAATGGCTTGCAATATGAGTGTATTAGCTGTGGCTTATGTGTGGATGCATGCAATAGCATTATGGACAAAATGGAATATCCTCGTGGTTTAATCCGTTTTTCTACACAAAATGCGCTGACTAATCACTGGACTCAAGAACAAGTCGTCAAGAAAATCTTACGTCCTCGTGTGCTTATTTACACAGGCTTACTCCTACTCATGAGTGCGGGCCTTGTATACTCACTAGTCACTCGCGTTCCATTTAAAGTAGATATCATTCGTGACCGCGGTGTTATGTCACGTTTAGTAGCGGGTGGGAAAGTTGAAAATGTCTATCAAATGCAGATTACCAATGCTTCAGAACAATTGGAAACTTTCAAAATCTCCGTCTCTGGTATCGAAGGTTTATCGCTGGCCTCTAACAAGGAATTCACAGTCAATGCAGCCGAATCAAGAATGGTTGCGGTAAGCTTGCAAATTACAGATGGTTCTATCAAAAGTGGCTCACATCCAGTGATATTCGAGATTGTTGCAAACAAATCAAACGAACGTCTATTTGAGAAGTCTATTTTTTACATGTCTCGCTAAAAGGATCAACAAATGTCAACAAAGCAAAGCAATAATCAAAAACCAAAATGGTGGAAATCTGGTTATGCATGGCTAGTATTTGGTGGCCCTGCTATCGTAGTCGTTGCTAGCCTAACCACTGTTTATATTGCGGTGAATGGACAAGATCCATTATTAACGCGCGATGAAAATGCAGGTACAAGCACCAAGGCACTCACGGCTGCAGAGAGAAATGCCCTTGAACCAGCGATTCGAGCGCGCAATCATGCGGCGACTGGCGTGAACAACCCAGAACAATAAGCATGCAAACAGCGCTTATTTACAGCTCATTACTTATGGGCATTGCAGGTGGACCACACTGTGTTGCGATGTGTGGCGCTGCATGTACTGCACTGACACAATCACCTCAAACACCCTATGCAATTTACCATTACCATATTGGTCGACTCTGTGGCTATGCCTTGCTGGGCGCGATTGCTACCTTTGCCATCCAAAGTATCGCCTGGCTGTCTAGCTACAGTAGCGTGCTTCACCCACTATGGACTTTTTTCCATGTGCTAATCTTTTTTTGGGGTGTTCTATTGATTATTTATGCGCGCCAGCCAATTTGGGTGGATCGTGCGGGGCGCAATATCTGGGGGCATGTAAAGAAGCTCAGCACGAAACAAGGCGGTCATTTTTACATCGGCATGCTGTGGGCGTTGATGCCTTGTGGCTTGCTTTATTCTGCCTTGGTGATTGCCTCATTTAACGGCAACCCTCTAGATGGTGCATTAAGTATGTCTGCGTTTGCCTTAGGCTCTAGCGTGTCTTTATTCTTAGCACCTTGGCTTTGGTTGAAGCTCAAAACAAAAACCATTGAACCTTATGGCATGCGCTTAGCAGGTGTGCTACTTAGCGCAGCAAGCGCTTGGGCGATATGGATGGAGCTTACCCACAACACCAAAGTCTGGTGTGCAACCTAACACCATCTATTGCATCGTATGCAACCAGCGATATTTAGATGGCTAAAGCCTTCAAACCCTCGGTTGCAGTATTCCACATCAAAAATATCTGTTTATTCTTTTTTAGCAATATTGGATAGTCAGCATTACCTGTGGTGTCTGCAATCATAGAGGGCGTTCCCCAACTTTTCCCTTCATCATCAGATTTCATTAACCATATCTGACTTTTACCAGCATCTTTTTCGCGCCAAACTAACCAAACAGTGTCGCCAATTGTAGCTAGAGCTGGGTGTCCTGCCTGCTTTTTCATATTGCCAAACTTCTTAGATGGTGAAGATACCCAAGCGACACCATCCATCCGAGCATAAAACAAGTTAGCTTTTTGTCCAGATTCGTCATTACCCCCATCAAACCAAGCCATGTGGTATCCCCACCAGCGTTCTGCCTCTCCACCACTGGCAAGCGCTGCCCCATGATGTGGACAGCCTTCTACCTTCCAGCGACCAAATGTTGCACGCTTGGGCTGTGGTGATGTTTGATTGGCTGGAATCTCTGCCATCATATGGTCGCGCTCACTCCCTTTAAACACGTGCCGCCACATTGCGGCAACGGTGCCATCTGGTTTATTAGTCAGTGCAATTCGGCAACATTCGCAACTGCTATCTGCCAGTTTCAGTTCTACTGAAAAACTTACGCCTTTATTCTCAGAAACAGCATAATAAATTGCCGCGCCCTCATAAGGCTGATTGGTAGCTTTAGCGGCTAATAAATCGCGCTTATCCACCCAAGTCACCGTGATTTTCCCATCAGCACTCACATTTAATGAGTCAAAACGATGCGTAATTTCACTGCGGTCCTGATGCACGATATAAGGTTTCTCAAACGTTTTACCTGCATCTGTGGAGCGTGCAAACCATATGTAGCCAGAAAATGGTTTCTTAAGCGCCTCTGTCCATGTCAGGTAAATATAACCTTCTGATGAAATAGCAATTTTAGGGCGGGCCTCTCCATCTGCACCAATTTTTTGTGGTATTTGATTAACGATGACAGGTGTAGAAAAGGTTTTTCCTGTATCAGTACTTTTACTGACTTTTAAGAATCCATCATGCACGGAGGCACGCCACAAGTTCCCCTGCGGGTCAAAAGCAACACTCACTGCGATTGCCACGTTTTGATGCTGAGTATGCTCCTCGTGGGCATTTGAAACAAATGCCCAACAAAGTAAACTTAAGGCCAATAAATATTTAATCATCAATAGTCAAATTTCATTTGCACATAAGCCGTGCGTTGTGGATAAGGGTGAAATACATAAGATTTATAATTATTCAGATTATCGACACCTAGGCTAGCAGTATAACCTTTAGCAAACTTGTAATTAGTTTTAAAGTCTACGACAAAAAACTTACTCGCGGCACCAAACGTACGGTCATTCACATCACTATTATCAAGTGCATTATATTGGCGACCACTATAACGTGCTGCTAGACTATACGTGAGATTGTTACCACTGTGGTAAGTAGCTACTGCCTTCAACATATTACGTGGAATGCGCGGTGGTTTATTATCAATCGTATTAGGTGCAGCTTGATTACTCAACACCTCAGCCTCTGTAAAGGTAGCACTGCCTTGAAAATCTAAACCATGGATTAATACATCCTGCCACAGTGTCACTAGCTCTAACCCGCGTGTACGAATATGGTCTACATTCTGCACAAAACTACAGCCGCCTGATCTAGTACATGAACCTGTATCGTAAGGAATAGCCCCGTTAATCGCAATATTTTGTGAGATGAGTGCATCGTACTTATTCTCACTAAATAAGCTAGCTCTAATCAAGCCATTATCGTAGCGCCGTTCTACTGTAAATTCGCTTGCAATGACCTCCTCTGGCTTTAGATTAGGATTGGATTCAACAAAATAAGCAGTAGCACCATTTTGCAATGGCTGAAACATTTCACTTACGGTAGGGAAGCGAAATGCCTGTCCTAAAGCAGCACGGAACCCCCAAGCAGGTACTGGCTCGAAACTGATGGAGATTTTGGGTGAAAATTTGGTTTCAGCTCTATCTTTATAATTTGCAGTTTGTAGCACATTAGCAATCGTCGTTATATTCTGACCATCAGACGCTTGCCAGCGCTCTGCACGGCCACCTAGAGTGAGCACCCACTTTGGATTAATCTGCCATTTATCTTGCGCATAAATTGCATGCGTCATAGTCTCGCCCTTTGCTGAGGTGTTTAATACTCCTTCATTGCCATCTTTCCAATCCGCAGTATTGTTCGTATCACTCTTTAGCGTGTATCTGTCTACATGGTAACCTAAATCAACAATATGCTCATTTGGTCGTAAGGTAGCGCGCGCATCAAAGACCGTCCAGCCAGTTCCTGATAAATCAGTGATACGGCCAGTTCTTGTGATGTAAGGGTTACCTTGAATTACTGTTCCTGAAGAAAGGGCGTTAGCAGCACTATTTTTGTCTATCTGATAGTCATAATCAGATAGTGTTAATTGCCAATCAACAATGCCTTTGGTATTAGACTTAACATCCAGTGCTTGCATGATATGAAGTGACTCTGCTTCAGCAGGATTCATTCCCGATATATCATAACGTTGACCATTAAAACTGACCCTGCCGTTATATACAGGACTTCCCGCAGCATCTTTAATGTAGCTCTCAACATCCGTTGTGCCTTTCATATCCCAAATCGCCAATGTATAGGCTAGTTTCAACGCTGGGCTGAGGTCATAGGTTGTTTTAAACTTGATATTAGTCTGCTTGGTATGATCAATACTGTTTGCACCAAAAATTACTCGGTCCGTATTTGTCTCACTTTTATCCTGATATGCGCCAGTCACTACAGGACTTGCTCCAGGCACTGTTGATGAAAGATTAGCCGTTGAAAAATTCATCGGTTGCCCTTCATTCTCCAAATAATCGGCACCTAACCAAAATGAAAAGTCATTCACCTTGTTACCAACAGAGGCTGTCAAATGATTACCTTGATAATATTCATCCGTGCCATATAGTTTAAAACCTTGCAAGAAAGACTGTGCACTTGCGTGCGCCTCAAACTTCTCTGGCATGCGAGTGGCAATGCTCATCACACCACCAAACGAATTGCCTGCATAAAGCGCAGAGAACGGACCGTACATCATACTAATACTTTCAATCTCCTCAGGACTCACCATGCCCCAACGTGGCGGGAATGCGAACGAGTTACCAAGTAAGTTAGAGAGTAATACACCATCTGCGTAAAGCAGGCTTTGCGCACTGGATAAAGTACCAATCGTACGTGTAGCAATAATGCCGTTTCTGTCACCAATAAAACGTTCTCGTACTTGAATGCTAGGCAGGTATTTCAAGGTTTGTGCAGGGGTTGCTGCGTTAATATTCTCTTCAATTTGCTTTTTATCGAAAGTTTCTACTGTAGCAGGGTGCTTACTGATTCGACTATCAATCATGGGCGCACGTATTTCAACTGCCTCTAAGTCGATAGTTTCATTATGCGCTGCGAGCGATGTCATACTGAAACTTGCGGCAACAACTGAAAAAACAACTTTTATGCGCATACCATATCCATAATTTTTATTAATATTAACTACGGTACGACAATCCAGTTTATCTATAGCGTAGATTGCCAACTCCCATAAATAGCAAGTATATTTTAGATATTCAGAATGTGTAATGTGACCAATTGTCGCAGGTAGCAAAGGGCTAAAAGTGCGACAATTTGACGCAATGCAATTTAGCAATCGGCAAGTATAATAATCAAGGTATGAATACGCCATTTCCCAATTTAGAGAACCCTACTCGCCGTAACTTACAACGTTTATTTTTACTGCGCAGTGTCATGGTTGCTTTCATGCTGGCAGCAACACTGACTTTGTTTTACTTAAATATCCCGCTCCCCAAATTGCCAATCGCGTTTGCAGTCGGCGGCATGTTGCTACTAAACTTCATGACATTGCTACGCCTACAGAAGTTTAGCAATGTCACAGACCAAGAGTTACTATTGCAGCTCTTGGGTGATTTACTAGCACTCACCGTACTGTTTTACTTTACTGGTGGTTACAGCAATCCTTTGGTATGGATGTACCTACTACCGTTAACTGTTGCTGCTGTTGCATTAAAACGTGAATACGCTTGGCTACTGGCAATCATAGCCGTCAGCTGTTATTCAACACTCGTATTTTATTACGTACCACTCTCTCATCTCCACATGCACTACTTGGCAGGTAAGTCCCTAGATATTCATTTGGTAGGCATGTGGCTAGGCTTTGTGGTGAGCGCGGGGATTATTGCTTTTTTTGTCACACGCATTGGCCAGAGCTTGCGTGATTATGATCAGATGATGGCTTCCATTCGCGAAAAGTCACTAGAAAGTGAGCGTGCACTATCACTAGGCACCCTAGCAACTAGCGCAGCACACGAACTGGGGACGCCCTTGGCTACCATGGCAATCATCAGTAAAGAGCTCGCACAAGACCTATCAAATCAACCAGAACAATTGCAACAGCTAGAAATCATCCGCACTCAAATTGGACGTTGTAAGGAAATATTATCCTCAATTACCCATCATGCGGGGCAAAGCCGTGCTGATGCTGGACATGGATTGACGCTAAGCCAATTTTTACAAGAAGCAATCCAGCGCTGGCGTGATACTCGTCCAGCAACTGAATTAGTAATTGATTTAAACAATGGAAGCAGCGACCCATTAATCTTTACTGACAAAACGCTGACCCAAGCAATACAGAACTTGTTAGACAATGCAGCAGACGCTTCACCAGAGCGCGTGTTATTCAACGCGATCTGGGATAACGATACCTTAAAAATTCAGATTAGGGACTTTGGTAATGGTCTCAGTGACGAAGTTAAAAAGCAGCTTGGAACGCCATTTTTCAGCTCAAAAAATGGTAATGGCATGGGGCTAGGTGTTTACCTCACAGAAATTATTCTCGCAAAATTTGGCGGCACGCTCACACTAAGTAATCATAGCGAAGGTGGTGTACTTACTGTTGTGAAATTACCGCTACACAAATTACGAATCGCTCACTGAGGATAAACAATGAGTGACCTCAATACAGACACAAGAAATAGTGATGAACACCCTACGCTACTGCTGGTTGATGACGATGAGGCCTTTTTAAATGCGCTTGCAATGGCCATGCGTAAACGCGGCTTTATCGTTACGCTTGCCAATAGTGCTGAAACAGCATTTGAACTTGCACAGGCCGACCCACCAGAGTTTGCAGTAGTTGATCTAAAAATGTCGGGAAACTCAGGTTTGGTATTAGTTAGACAGCTTGCAAGCTTACAGGCCGCTACCAAAATAGTAATACTAACGGGCTATGCCAGCATCGCTACCGCAATTGAAGCCATCAAGCTTGGCGCAACTCATTATTTAGCAAAGCCTGTGGATGCAGATGAAATTGTCGCCGCATTTGCAAAACAATCTGGCAATGAAGAAATTGAGCTATCACACAACCCATTATCAGTGGATCGTTTAGAGTGGGAGCATATTCAACGTGTGTTGGTGGAGAATGATGGCAACATCTCGGCCACAGCGCGTAGCCTTAATATGCACAGACGGACACTACAGAGAAAATTAGGTAAGAAACCTAGCATCAACCCAACGATTATCTAAGCTAAGTCAGTCTTCGCTCAATGAGCTAATACAACTCATTTAATCGTCACTAAATCGCTCTTCTTTCCACGGATCCGCTTCATTGTGGTAGCCGCGCACCTCCCAAAAACCAGGGCGATCATACTCATGTAATTCAATGGCTTTCAGCCATTTAGCACCTTTCCATGCATAACGCTTGGGCACAATGATGCGAACAGGGCCGCCATGTGCTGGTGTTAAGGGCGCACCTAATACACTGTGTGCAATGATGACATCATCATCTAACAACGCATCTAAGGGTAAATTAGTGGTATAGCCGTCATAGCCATGCAAGGTGACATACTTTGCTGTTTGCAACGGTTCAGCTATTGCGATAAGCTCACGTGCTGGTACGCCCTGCCAATCCATATCTAACTGGCTCCAGCGTGTCACGCAGTGAAAATCAGAAACCTCAGTGACTTGTGCCATCGCCTGAAATTGAGCCCAATTAACATTAAGCTCTTTCTCAACTAAGCCATAAATGCGGAGGCTCCAATTTTCTGTCGTCACGTCAGGACGAATGCCTAAATCAAGGGTCGGAAAGTTTCTAACCTCGGTTTGGCCAGCAGGAATACGCGCATTCTCATTAGTCTTACCTGGCTTAGTGCCACGTTTTGCTAATGCAATTTTGCCTTCAATAAGCTTTTTCCAATCTGGCATAAGCGATCCCGAGATTAATTTTTAAATATTTATGAGACTTTCGATTTCTTAAAACTATCGACAAGTAACAATCCTACACCAACACAAATGGCACTATCCGCCACATTGAATGCTGGCCAGTATAGCTGGTCTATGTGAAAGAACAAAAAATCCACCACATAACCCAAGGTCAGCCGATCATATAAATTACCAATCGCACCGCCTAGCACTAATGCCAAACCTAGGCTAAATAGCTTTTCATGATGGTGCTTTTTAATCAGGTAGGTAATCACAACAACGGCAATCGCAGTGACTGCGGTAAAAAACCACTTTTGCCAACCGCCAGCATCTGCTAAAAAGCTAAATGCAGCACCCTCATTATGAAAACGCACTAAATCAAAAAAACTAGTCATTGTTAAATGCTCACCGTACAGAAAAGCATTTTGAATTAAATGCTTAGTGTACAAATCTAGCGCGACCACAATTGCACTGATGACAAACCATTTACGCATGTGAGCGTGCCTCGCCTTTACCAAACAAATTGCTGACACAACGTCCACATATATGCGGATGTGCAGCATCGGCACCTACATCAGCACGATAATGCCAGCAACGGTCACATTTAACATGTGTGCTCGGCGCAACTTGCACCTCTAATGCACCAGCACGCTGATGTAAGGTAGCACGCGATGCAATCAACACAAAACGCAAGTCATCATTAAGTCGGTTTAATGCCTCAAAAGTTGCACCCTCTGCATAAATATCTAACTCAGATTGCAATGATGAGCCAACCAGACCAGCAGCACGTTTCTCTTCTATCGCTTTATTTGCAATCGCGCGGACTTCAAGCACTGTTTGCCAAGATTGAATATCAGCATCACTTAAGCCATGTGCTGGCAAGCTATACCAAAGTTCTTCAAACACCGTTTTATCTGCACCCAAGCCTAACGTTTGCCAAACCTCATCAGCAGTAAAACTTAGAATCGGCGCCATTAAACGCATCATGGTATGTGTAATATGATGCAAAGTACTTTGTGCAACACGACGTGCATGTGACGCCTCACCTGTTGTATACAAGCGATCTTTAAGAATGTCTAAATAGAACCCGCCCAAATCCTCCGAACAGAAACTAACAAACTTCTGCACCGCTAAGTGGAATTCATAGCGATCATAGTCTGCCAAAATTTCTGTTTGCAACTTGCCAGTTAAATGCAATGCATAACGGTCTATTTCTAACCATTCGCTCACAGGCAATAAATCTTTAGAGGCATCAAAGTCAGCCAAGTTCGCCAATAAGAAACGTAAGGTGTTACGAATACGTCGATAACTTTCCGCAACGCGTTTTAAAATTTCATCTGAAATGGTGAGCTCACCTGAATAGTCAGTCGAAGCAACCCATAGACGTAAAATATCAGCGCCATAAGTATCCATTACTTTTTGTGGCGCAACGACATTCCCTTTCGACTTACTCATTTTATGGCCACTGCCATCCACGACAAAACCATGCGTTAGCAATGCCTTATAAGGTGCATGGCCATCAATCGCACATCCTGTCAGTAAGCTAGATTGGAACCAGCCTCGATGCTGATCAGAGCCTTCTAAATACAAATCTGCTGGGAAAGCTAACTCAGGACGACGTTTAAGCACTGCAGCATGCGTGCTGCCAGAGTCAAACCATACATCTAAGGTATCAGTCACCTTCTTGTACTGCTCGGCGCTCTCAGGCGCATGCTTTGCCAAGAAAGCCGCACCATCCAAACTAAACCAAGCCTCTACACCCGTTATTTCTGTCAGTAAGGCTGCCTGCTCTAACAGCTCCGATGTTTTTGGGTGCGGCTCGCCTGTTTCCTTATGCACGAACAATGGCATCGGCACACCCCAGTTACGCTGACGTGAAACACACCAGTCAGGGCGATTTTTAATCATGGCTTCTAAACGAGCACGACCCCAACTTGGGAAAAATTCAGTCTCATCTACGGCTTTATTGGCATGCTCACGCAACGCTTTACCATTGATGTCCTGTGCATTCATCCCAATAAACCATTGGTGTGTTGCCAATTGCATTAATGGTGTTTTATGACGCCAGCAATGAGGGAAACTGTGGTTTAAACGCGCGCTCGCTAGTAAGTGACCACTCTCCTGCATTTTTGCCAAAATTACCTTATTAGCATCCTGTCTGGTCAACCCACGAATTGCATCAAACTCAACCAATTCACTCGTAAAGAACTTACCATCACCACCCATTAACACTCTTGGTTTTTGTTCTGGGAAGTTAGCACGCATGACCAACCAGTCATCATTACCATGTGCTGCTGCAGTATGCACCAATCCTGTACCAGCCTCTGTCGTCACGTGATCTCCGCATATCACCGGCACTTGGCGGTTGTCGAACGGATGTTGTAACTGTAAGTGCTTTAAAGCCTCGCCTTTACATGTTGCAAGCACTTTAGAGTCCGGTTCGCCATAACGTGCTAATGTAGCCTCAGCCAAAGCGTTTGCAAGTATGAGTAAGCCCTTGCTTGTTTGAATCAGATCATAATCAAGTTCAGGATGCACACTGACCGCTTGGTTTGCTGGCAATGTCCAAGGCGTCGTTGTCCAAATCACCGCATAAGCATCAGCTGTCACCTCTACGCCAAATGCCTTGCTCAATGCCGCGTGGTCTACCACTTTAAAACCTACGTCAATCGCTGGTGAGTTCACATCCTCATACTCAACCTCTGCCTCTGCTAATGCAGAACCGCAATCCACACACCAATGCACAGGCTTGCTACCCTGATACAAATAGCCATTATTATAAATATCACCCAAAGCACGCATGATGTCAGCTTCAGTTTGATAATCCATCGTTAAATACGGATTATCCCAATCCGCCTGCACACCTAAACGAATAAAGTCTTTCTTTTGCTTTTCTACCTGCTCAGCAGCATATGCACGACACAACTCACGGAACTTGGCAGGGTCAATATTTTTACCATGGTTCTTTTCTACAACCAGCTCAATCGGCAAACCGTGGCAATCCCAACCTGGCACATAAGGCGCATCAAAGCCTGAGAAAGTTTTAGATTTGACAATGATGTCTTTTAAGATTTTATTTACCGCGTGGCCGATATGAATATCACCATTGGCATAAGGAGGACCATCATGCAGAATGAATTTTTTCGCACCTTTACGTGCTTTGCGGATACGCTCATAGAGCTTTTTATCCTGCCATGCTTTCAACCATGCAGGCTCACGCTTAGCCAAGTCACCACGCATCGGGAAAGCGGTCTCAGGTAGATTTAATTTATACTTACTTTGCTCTTTATTATCTTCAGTCATTTAAAATCTCAACACATTTCATTTTGATTATTTCGGCCTATCCAGTGATTGACTAGATAGCAATTTGGCTAAATTCAGCCGATTAATTTAGCTGGTGATGTTTACCGCGAAGCTGGAACAGCTGCTCCAAAAAAATTTCTTGCCAATTTTACATCATTTGCAATTTGCGCTTTCAACGCATCCAAACTTTCAAACTTCATTTCATCACGTATTTTATGTAAAAACTCTACGTGTACATGCTTACCATACAAGTCCTGATTAAAATCAAGTACATGCACCTCCAGCGAAAGCTTAGGCACCCCTGCAATCGTTGGCCGCACGCCCAAGTTCGCAACGGCATTCAAACCATCTAATTTTACTGCATACACCCCTTTTAACGCAGGCCGTTCGTGACGCATATGCACATTAGCCGTAGGAAAACCAAGTTGCCTACCACGCTTTGCGCCATGCACAACCTTACCACTAATGCTATAACCCCTACCTAAGAGCTGTGCAGCCTCATCTAAGCGCCCATCTGCCAATGCAGAGCGTACGCGTGTACTCGACACCCTAACATCTGCCAAATTCACTTGTGGCAAACTCACTAGGTTAAAACCTTCTACAACAAAATCGCTCACAGAGCCCGCGCGTTTTGCGCCAAAACGGAAATCCTCTCCCACCAAAATCACTTGTGCATTAATTGAGTTACGTAACATGTCGTGCATAAAAGCTTCAGCAGTCACCCTTGCAAAGCGCTGGTTAAATCGACACACATACACACGCTCGACACCAGCCTGTGCAAAGTACTCCAACTTTTCCCGCAAAGAACAGAGTCGCGCAGGCGCACTTTCCGGTGTAAAGAACTCACGTGGATGAGGCTCAAATGTCATCACCGCAGCTTCTAAGTTAAAAGTTTCAGCTGACTGCTTAAGTTGCGCCAATAGCGCCTGATGTCCCAAATGCATGCCATCAAAGTTACCAATCGCTAACGCACATGATTGTTGCAACGTAGCAGGTATATGCCTGAAAACCTGCATCTATCGATTCACCCTACGCATATAGTCGCGAGGTCTAAACCCCAGCAATAGCAACATCGCAAAATAACTCACTGCGCCCAACGCTACTAAACCACTCAGATAACTTAAGCGTCGCATTAAACCAAAATCTAACCATAACGCGGTATCACCCATCGCAAAAAACAACACCAAACCCATGGCACTCAGTGCAATCAACAATTTAAACATAAACAACAACCAACCTGATTGCGGATGGAATATATTTGCTTTACGTAAATGATGGTATAACAAGGCGGCATTAAGACATGCCCCTACGCCAATTGCCAACGCTAATCCAACATGCTGTAAATCCAACACAAAAACAAAAAGCAGATTCATCACCTGCGTCATCACTAGAGTAAATATTGCAATTTTCACTGGGGTTTTGATATTTTGTCGCGCATAAAAACCTGGCGCCAGAATTTTAACCAAAATCAAACCAAGCAACCCTACACTATAGGCAATCAAAGCTTGCTGGGTCATTAAAACATCTAATGGCGTAAATTTGCCATAATTAAACAACGTGGAGACCAAAGGGGTAGCCAACACGGCAAGCGCAACCGCAGCTGGGGCAGCTAAAATAAAGGTTAGCCTTAAGCCCCAGTCCAACAGTTGGGAATACTCACCATCATCTTTACCTGCATAAGCTTTAGATAAACTAGGCAACAATATCGTCCCTAGCGCAACACCCAACACGCCTGTAGGGAACTCCATCAGTCGGTCTGCATAATAAAGCCAACTGACGCTACCTGTATCTAAAAATGAAGCAAAGATTGTATTAAGAATAAGCGATATCTGCGCCACTGACACGCCCAGCACAGCTGGCCCCATTAACTTTAGTATGCGCCATACCCCTTCATCATCTGGCTTGAAATCAAACTTAGGCAACAACCCAATCTGCTTCAAAAATGGAATTTGGAATATTAGCTGTAAGAACCCGCCAAAAAATACAGCCCATGCCAACACCTTAACAGGCTCATCAAAATAGGGCGCAAAGAACAGTATGGCAACAATCATAGAAACATTCAGCCATACTGGCGTAAACGCTGGAACACCAAATTTATTATAGGTGTTAAGTACACCACCTGCCATGGAGACTAAAGATATAAAGAAAATATAAGGGAATGTAATACGCAACAACTCTATCGTCAGTTGCATTTTCACCGCATCCCCTCTAAAACCAGGCGCCACCAAACTGACAATCCAAGGTGCAGCCAACATCCCAAGTATCGTGACCACAACTAAAATCAACCCTAACCAAGTGGCAACGCGATTAATGAGTCGATGTGTCTCATCAAACCCGCGCTGGCTTTTATATTCAGACAAAATGGGCACAAATGCTTGACTGAATGCACCTTCAGCTGAAATTCTACGTAATAAATTAGGGATTTTAAAAGCAACAATAAAGGCGTCACTCAACATACCAGCACCAAATACGCGTGCAATTAGCGTATCGCGGACGAATCCTAAAATACGCGAAACAAAAGTCATGCTGCCGACTTTAGCCAGCGCGTTGAGTAAATTCATGCTTTATCGTTATAATGTAGTGGTGAAAAGTTTAGTATTAACAACATATTGCGTAATTTTAACACGCCAATAGTCACTAGGTATTATTTACAAACATATTTGCATTATTTTAACTTGCAATATATTTATAAAATAGCTATGATTATGGGCTTCGAATTTTGAATAGCTTTTTAGGAAAAACAGATGGCAAATACCGCACAAGCAAGAAAACGTGCTCGTCAAGCAGTTAAGCAACGTGCTCACAATGCAAGCTTGCGTTCTACTTTGCGCACAGCAATTAAAAAAATCATTAAAGCTGTAGAAGCTGGCGACAAAGCCGCTGCTACTGCTGCATACAGCGAGAATGTAAGCGTCATTGACCGCATTGCGGACAAAAACATCATTCACAAAAACAAAGCTTCACGTCATAAAAGCCGCTTAAACGCAGCGATTAAAGCAATGGCATAATTAACTTTTTAAGTGTTTACTCACTTAAGTCGTTATTGGTAGTTATTAAATAAATAAAAAAACCGAACAAATGTTCGGCTTTTTTATTTGATATTGTTATCAACACCACTTTCGCCAACAAAATCTTAGCAGAAGCTTGATGTCAAATCACGATTAAAATATCACTTAACATGACAATACCTCTTAACGATGGCATCAAAGGTTACAAAAGCATTAATAATGGTTTTTATAACTAATCATAAAAAGTAACACACAAAGTAAGCATCAAAAAAATGGCATTGATTTCAAAAAACAATCAATGCCATTAATCGCAACTCATCTTAAATAAACTTTAGTTACCGATATTTAACTCAGATCGCACTTGTAGCGCCAACTTAATAGCGTCATCTCGGCTTGTGTTCAACACAGTAAAATGTCCCATTTTCCTACCCGCGCGCGCCTCGTTCTTACCATACAGATGCATCTTCAGTGTAGGTACGCCAAAAGCCAACTTCCAGTCAGGCTCAGTTTGCTGAGTCGCTTTAACATCTGGCCAGATGTCACCTAATAAATTCACCATCACAGCAGGGCTATGCTGACGACTACTACCCAAAGGAAGACCTGTCATTACACGTACTTGCTGTTCAAACTGATTAGTAACACAAGCATCAAGCGTATAGTGGCCAGAGTTGTGAGGCCGAGGTGCAATTTCATTGACAAGCAACTCACCATCACACACAAAGAATTCCACACCTAAAACCCCAGTGTACTCTAACTTCTCAGCAACACTAATGGCAAGCTTTTGCGCCTGATGATTAACAGCATCACTACCTCGAGCTGGCACAATTGATACATCCAAAATACCATTCAGATGACTATTTTCTGCCGTAGGAAAAGTTGCAACATGCCCATTTACATCACGCGCAAGCACTACGGAAACCTCATAATCCAATTTCAGCATTTTTTCCAGCACGCACTCCTCTTGTGAGAATGCTGAAAATGCAGCCTTGGCTTCAGGCAAATTTGCCACACGCGCTTGACCTTTACCATCGTAACCAAATCTCGCCACTTTAAGAATTGCAGGATAGATGTCGTTATCATCCGCAGGCAAATCGGATTCAGCTTGAATAACTGCATAAGGCGCAACTGGCAAACCAGCATTTTTAATAAAGTTCTTTTCACTCACCCGATGCTGTGCGATTGCCACTGACTCAGCAGATGGTCGAACAGGCACAGACTGCGACAACTTACTTAATGTGGCAGCAGGAACATTCTCAAACTCAGTGGTAATCGCCTGACAAGTTTGCGCCATTTTATCCAATGCAGTTTCATCATCATATTTAGCACAAATATGTACATCAGCAATCTGGCCGGCAGGGCTATTCTCATCCGGGTCTAACACAGTGACTTTATAACCCATTTCATGGGCAGCAATCACAAAAAAACGGCCTAATTGACCGCCACCTAACATACCCAGCATCGCTGGTGGAAGAATCATAGAAGATTGACTCATGGTTTGTCACTTAACTCCATGTTAAATACTTTTTCTGTTTGTTTAGTACGAAACTCTGCGAGCTTATTAGCAAGCACCGCATCCTGATTTGCCAATATAGAAACAGCAAATAAACCGGCATTAGCAGCACCCGCATCACCAATAGCAAAAGTCGCCACAGGAATACCTTTTGGCATCTGCACAATAGACAACAATGAATCTTGGCCTTGCAAATGCTTAGATGGCACAGGCACACCTAAAACAGGCAACGTTGTTTTAGCAGCTACCATCCCAGGTAAATGGGCAGCACCACCAGCGCCAGCAATAATCACTTGAATGCCTTTGCTTGCCGCAGTTTCGGCAAACTCAAACATCAAATCAGGTGTGCGATGCGCAGAAACCACCTTCGCTTCATAAGCAACGCCAAAATCTGCAAGCATTTGTGCAGCATTTTTCATTACCGGCCAGTCACTGTCTGAGCCCATAATAATGGCTACCAATGGTTGATTATTTGCCACATGCATTCCTTTTATGTAATCTAAATTAAAACTAAAAGACTCTATTAAACCTGATGAATTGTTTTACAACTGCCTTAACTTGCCTTAAGCAAGACAAGATTATCGCGGTGAATCAACTCAGCCTCGTCCACATAGCCCAATATTGATTCGATCTGCTGACTAGGCTTACGCATCACTCTGGCAGTTTCACTTGCAGAATAGTTCACTAAGCCACGAGCAATCTCATTACCATCAACATCAACACAAGCAACAACATCCCCACGCTCAAAATAGCCCTCTACAGCAGTCACCCCTATCGGCAACAAGCTCTTACCTTCAGCCACCAGCACACGCACAGCACCATCATCCAGCACTACTTTTCCCGTGGTGCGCAAATGATCTGCAAGCCACTGCTTACGGGCCGCTATTTTCATTTGTGTAGCCTCAAGGTGAGTACCAATTAGCTCACCAGCACTAAGTCGCACAAGCACATTATGTTCACGTCCTGAAGCAATGACTGTATGCGCGCCACTACGTGCTGCGCGCTTTGCCGCTAAAATTTTGGTGAGCATGCCACCAGTACCTACGCTACTGCCTGCGCCTCCAGCCATTTGCTCCAAGGCTAAATCACCAGCAGTGGCACGCTGCACAAATTGAGCATTTGGATCCTTACGGGGATCTGCCGAATACAAGCCTTGCTGATCTGTCAAAATCACCAAGGTATCAGCCTCAATCAAATTAGCAACCAACGATCCTAAAGTATCATTATCACCAAACTTAATCTCGTCCGTTACTACAGTGTCATTCTCATTAATAATTGGAATAACTTTTAAATCCAGCAAAGTGCGCAATGTGGTTCGTGCATTCAGATAACGTTTTCTATCAGCCAAATCATCATGCGTAAGGAGAACCTGCGCAGTATGCAACTGATGCTGACTGAAGCAGCGTTCATACATTTGCACTAGTCCCATTTGCCCTACTGCCGCAGCCGCTTGCAACTCATTCACAGCAACTGGGCGCTTTTTCCAACCCAGCCTTTGCATTCCCTCAGCGACTGCCCCACTTGAGACCAATACCACTTGCTTACCCTGTTGGACGAGTGTCGCTATTTGTGAAGCCCACTCTGCAATAGCAATATGATCTAAGCCATTACCATTGTTAGTGACTAGGCTAGAGCCTACCTTAACAACAATGACTTTTGCATCTGATACTAAAGAGTTAAATTCAGGCGACTTCATTCCCAGCTTCTTTATCTTCACTAACGCTTGTAGCAACGTCACGATTAGGCACAATCACTTCTTCGTCATGCTGCTTATTGTCTTCGATATGCTGCATGATGGCGTAAGTAAGTTCCTTGCAACCAATGCCACTGATTGCAGAAATAGCAAATACCCGGCCATCCCAACCATAAGCTTTCACAAAATCTTCTACCACCTGCTTAGACTCAGGCAACATATCAATCTTATTCAAGACTAGCCAGCGTGGCTTATTGTAAAGCGCTTCATCATACTTCCTAAGCTCCTCTACAATTGCTTTTGCTTCATACACAGGATCTACAGCCTCATCAAATGGGGCAATATCTACCAAGTGCAGCAACAATGATGTGCGCTGCAAATGGCGTAAGAACTGATGACCTAAGCCAGCACCCTCTGCCGCACCCTCAATAATCCCTGGAATATCAGCAATGACAAAACTGCGCTCAGCATCTACACGCACCACACCTAAATTAGGGTGCAATGTTGTAAATGGATAATCAGCCACTTTAGGTTTAGCTGCTGAAACCGATCGAATAAATGTAGATTTACCCGCGTTAGGCATCCCTAGCAACCCTACGTCCGCCAGCACTTTAAGCTCTAAATAAAGCTCAAACTCCTCACCTGGCTCGCCTTTGGTACACTGGCGTGGCGCACGATTTAAACTAGATTTAAAATGCACATTGCCTAAGCCGCCTTTACCACCCGTGGCCATTTGTGCACGTTGGCCGTGCTCACTTAAATCTACCAGCATTTGCTCGCTAGACTTATCTGAAATCACGGTACCAACTGGCACACGCAAAATCATGTCTTCGCCTTTAGCACCATAACACTCAGCACTACGGCCATTTTCTCCGCGCTGCGCTCTAAAGCTGCGAGTATAGCGATAGTCCACCAAAGTATTAATATTACGGTCAGCTTCAATAATGATAGAACCACCACGACCGCCATCACCGCCGCTTGGTCCACCCATTGGCTCGTATTTTTCACGACGAAACGTAGCTACGCCGTTACCACCGTCGCCCGCATAAATTTTAATAGTTGCTTCGTCAATAAATTTCATAATACCTAGAGTGTGTTATCAGTTCATGTAATTATCGCGCAGGATTCTGTTTTGTAGGAGTTTTTTATAAAAAAGTAAGCTATACCAGCATGATTAATCTACAAAAAACTTTAAATAAACATAAAACTAGCAAGAACGCACGAATTGATAAAACATTCTGCCAGCGCGAACCAAATAAAAAAGCCCTATCAAACGACAGGGCTTCTTAAATTAGCGTAAAAAAACTAAGCTGGAATAATATTCACAGTTTTACGTTTTAATGCGCCTTTAATTGTAAAGCTCACTTTACCGTCTGCTTTAGCATACAAAGTATGGTCTTTACCCATACCTACGTTTTCACCAGCGTGCATTCTAGTACCACGTTGACGCACGATAATGCTACCAGCTGAAACAAATTGCTCACCAAATGCCTTAACGCCTAAACGTTGGGCTTGTGAGTCGCGACCGTTACGTGAACTACCGCCTGCTTTTTTGTGTGCCATGATTTAATCCTTAACTTAACGATAACTGCTTACTTAGCAGCAATTGCTTCAATTTTAATTTCTGTAAAACTTTGGCGATGGCCTTGTGTTTTACGGTAGTGCTTACGACGGCGGAATTTAAAAATCATTACCTTGTCGCCACGGCCGTGTGAAAGAACCGTTGCTTTAACAGTAGCACCTTTAATAATTGGCGAACCAATTGTTGTGTTATCACCGTCAGAAACCATCAGAATTTGATCTAGCGTCACTGTGCCGCCAACTTCAACTTCTAGCTTCTCAACTTTTAATCTTTCGCCTTGAACTACGCGATATTGTTTACCACCAGTTTTGATCACTGCATACATGATTATGCCTTTAACTCATACTTCAAAAGAATCGCGCATTATACGCAATTTATCCTGTAAAGCAAACCTTAATCTAAGCAAATCCACAAAAATGTTAGATTAAATTTTATTAGGAAAATTGCCATCAGTTTATTCATACTAAATTAGCAATGCGCACCTACCTATTTGGCCGCGTTCCAACCGAAAGAATTATCAAAATTGCGACAATTGCTAGACTTGCGTCAGGACTAACCCCAACAGCTTTCACTGCATAAAGTCGTCAACGGTTTAAAACCAAAGATACTATTATATATGATGAATAACACTAAAAAACCATGTCATGGAAAATCTTGGATTTAAATAGGCTGTGATAAAATCGACTTTCATTTTATAGGCTATATTAACGTGACTCCGAGCATCATTCAATCCTGCATAGACAACGACATGCGCATGGTGGATCAAACTATCCGCCAATCACTATACTCCGAAGTTACGCTAGTTAATCAGGTAGCAGAGTACATCATCAACAGTGGTGGAAAACGATTGCGCCCGATGCTAGTTTTACTATCTGCAGGATTGTTTGGCGAAATTCAGTCACAGCACCACCAATTAGCTGCTGTAGTTGAGTTTATTCATACCGCAACGCTACTTCACGACGATGTCGTTGATGAATCGTCAAAACGCAGAGGTCAAAGCACCGCTAATGCACTATTTGGAAACGCAGCAAGCGTTTTGGTAGGCGACTTTGTTTACTCCCGCGCATTCCAAATGATGGTTTCAGTACAAAACATGCGGGTCATGGAAGTATTAAGTAATGCAACCAATGTAATTGCTGAAGGTGAGGTTCTGCAACTGCTAAACGTCAACAATGCCGATATTTCTGATGAAGCGTACTTACAAGTGATTCATTATAAAACCGCAAAGCTTTTTGAGGCGGCAACAAGACTTGGTGCAATCATCAGCCATGCCAGCGAAAAGGATGAAGCCGCACTCACTGCTTACGGTATGCATTTAGGTACAGCCTTTCAACTTATAGACGACATTTTGGACTTGAGCGGCAATAGCGAAGATATCGGCAAAAACCTTGGGGATGACCTTGCTGAAGGCAAACCTACCCTTCCTTTATTATATGCAATGCGTAATAGCAACTCAGAGCAAAGCACAATAATCCGTAATGCAATTGAACAAGGCGGACTTGAACATTTATCCGAAGTCATTGAAATAGTGAAAAATTCTGGCGCACTGGACCATGTAAAGAAAATTGCAGAAGCGGAGTCAGCACAATGCTGCTCAGCAATTGCTCACTTTCCAGACTCCCAATTTAAGCAGGCACTAATCGAACTTGCAGACTTTGCGGTAAAAAGAAACTTTTAAGCAGGACTTTTAACCACCCTTAATTGAAAACAGATTAATTAAATACTAAATTAATTCAAGATAATTTTCTCACCGCTATCAGCATGATAATAAGTCAAATGGGCACAATCACTTGTGCCGGCAGTTAATGAACCATCAAACAAAGATTGGCCCTCAACATCAACAACGGCATATCCGTTGTGGTATAAAGTTACTTCAGCTAACTTTGGTGTTTTAACTGCAATTTCACGCATCGCGAAACTAATGCAGTTCTCCTCCTCAGCCTCAGAATAGACCTCCCAATCTTTACCGCCTGCCAATTGGGACAACCAGCTTGGCAGGTCAACCTCAACACGGCAAATAATGGGCTCATCCCACTCTGGATGGTGTAACTCAGCCTGAGCAAGTTCCATTGCGTTCTGTTGATGATTAGTGTCTGTCATATTGTGTCCTTAATACAAGTTACGGCTATATTATAATATCAATTACTCAGTCTATATTTGCGGCGGCATATCAAAATTTCAAGTCTAAAGACGCAAACTAAATTCATGATATCCATGTGCATTTAACGTTAGAAGATGGCATTAAGTTTACAGTTACTTAACGGCGCGTTATAGTTTTATCTTGAGGCGACATTAACAATAAGCTCTGACAAAAGGATTACCATGCTGTCTGCATTGAATGAACTATCAAATATCCTTCAACAAAACAACACGTTATTTATCGCACTATCCACCCTATTAGGCCTCATGGTAGGCAGCTTCTTAAATGTAGTGATCTATCGTCTCCCTAAAATGATGGAGCAAGAGTGGCACAACAACTGCCTAGAACTTCAAGGGAAAGAGATTTCCACCAACATTCAATACAGTCTATCCAGGCCACGCTCAGCTTGCCCGCACTGTGGCCACAAAATATCGGCATGGGAAAATATTCCTATCATTAGTTACCTAGCCCTCAAAGGTCGCTGCAAAGGATGCAAAGCGCCTATCAGCATGAGATACCCATTAATAGAAGCGCTCACTGGCATTCTCATTGGTTTAATCAGTTGGAAATTCGGTTATTCTGGCACCACACTCATGGCGTGGATATTCGCATTCGCACTGATTGCACTTACTTTTATCGACTTTGATACACAGCTGCTGCCTGATGACATTACATTGCCATTACTCTGGCTTGGGCTGTTGTTTAATTTAAACTTTGGCTTCACCGATTTAAAATCAGCAGTGATTGGCGCGATGGCTGGATATCTTATTTTATGGTCTGTATATTGGCTATTTAAGATTATCAGAGGCAAAGAAGGTATGGGGTATGGTGACTTCAAACTATTAGCAGCGATTGGCGCATGGTTTGGGTGGAAGCTCTTACCCGCCGTTATTTTGTTATCTTCTACATTAGGCGCGATTATAGGCATCGCCTTAATCGTATTTACAAAACGTGGCAAGGAAGTTCCAATGCCGTTTGGTCCGTTTTTAGCAATAGGTGGAGTTGCGGCTTTGTTTTTTGGCCAGACACTTGCCTCATTCTATTTGCCATAACTTATTACCAATGTACATAGTTGCTCTCACAGGTGGCATTGGTTCTGGTAAAAGTGAGGCTTCTAGGCTATTTGCCAACTTAGGAGTCCCAGTCGTTGATACAGATGTGATTGCACATCAACTCACTGCAGCAGGTAGCACAGTACTCGAAGAGATTAATCAAACATTTGGCGCAGATTTCTTTAAGCCTGATGGCACACTTAACCGTGCCAAGCTACGTACACACATTTTTAACGATGCTAATGAAAGAGTTAAGCTTGAGCGACTACTCCATCCTGCTATCTACAATAAAGCACTAGACACACTTCAAGACAATCAACAACGACTACAACCAATCTACCAACTGCTGGTTGTACCTCTGCTGTATGAGAGTAATCGCTATCAGTCGATAGTCAATCAGACATTAGTCATTGACTGCGATGAGTCGTTACAAATTAGCCGAGCAATGAGGCGCAGCAATCTCACAGCTAATGAGGTAAAAAAACTGATGCTTGCACAAACATCCAGAAAAAACAGATGCAGTCTCGCCGACACGATTATTGACAACAACGGCACAGTAAGTGAGTTAGCAGAAAAAATTAATGAATTCCATAAAAAACTCATTAATACTTGCATAGTTAGCAAATAAATTTGATAATCCAGTTCAACTTTAAATTCAATGCAATGGCCTAACCTTAAAAAGCATTTGGCTCACATGATAAAACATGCCTAGTTACGACTATCCTTTTAATGAACGCATACGCACGCTGTTGCGCGTAGAGGATTTGTTTGCCAAACTTTTACATAATCTTGCAGCAGACCATGAGTTTCAACATCACTGCGCACTACTAACGCTATTACAGATTTTAGATGTTGTAGATAGAGCAGAACTAAAAGTTGACCTACTTCAGGAGCTTGATCGCCAAAAAACGGCCATGCGTATGTTAATTGGCAATCCAGTCATCTCCGCTGAGGCACTAGAAGCCACACTTGATGATATTAACCTTGCTGCAGATGCATTACGTGCCGAAACGACGAAACTTGGCCAAACCTTACGTGCTAACGAATGGCTAATGAGCATCAAACAACGCGCAGGGATTCCGGGGGGGGTATGTGAGTTTGATGTCCCTTCATATCACTACTGGTTAGGTTTAGGCGCAGAGCGCCGCAAGCACGATTTAGAATCATGGATTAAGCCGCTAATCCCAATGCAGCAAGCTATTATCATTATTTTACGGATCTTACGTGGCAGTGGCAGCACGAACAAACTAGTTGCTACCAACGGTGTTTATCAGCAAATGCTTGGTGGAGTCAGACCTGCACAAATGTTAAAAATCAATTTAGCAGATAACCTCAACTGCTTCCCTGAGGTCAGCGCTAATAAATATGCAATCAACATCAGATTCAACACATTAGACTGCACTCAAAAACCGCAGAAATATGAAGAAGATGTCGACTTCTCGTTAACACTTTGTAATTTATAAGGTTTACCCCCTACTGCACAGGGATTACCTTCAGCTATATAATACCTACTCACAATGCAACAACAAAGTATTGACTCATGAATCAAAGCAAACGTCTTGTCGCATGCCCTACATGCAAAAAACTAGTGGAATTTTCACCACTCAACGCTTTTAGACCTTTCTGCAGTAAACGCTGTGAAATGATTGACTTGGGCGCATGGGCAAATGAAGACTATGCGATACCATCCGTTGTAAAAGACGATGACTTACCTGATGAATTAACACAGTAACCCCTTAATGACTCAATTAACTGCTATTGGGACCAATTATGATAGAACGACATAGACTTCATCTTTTACCTTTTAGTCTTGCGCTCTTACTGATGATAGTGAGCAGCATTACTCAGGCCCAAGATATTGTGTCGATCCAAAACCCTTGGGTTCGCGCCACAAATCCTGGGCAAAATATTAGTGCTGGATATATGACCATGACAAGCACTCAGGATGTCACACTAATAAGAGTCAAAAGCGATGTCACTGAAAGTGTAGAGATGCACAGCATGAAAATGGAAAACAATGTCATGAAGATGCGTATGTTAGATTCTCTTGCATTAAGCTTAGGGAAGCCATATAAGCTAGAGCCCGGCGGCTACCACCTCATGCTGTTTGATCTGAAAAAATCTCTTTCAGATTCACAAACAGTAGATTTTGAAATGACATTTAAAAATAACAAAGGTGCCGAATTTACGCAAAAAGTAAAAGCGATTGTTAAAGGTTCAGAAAACAATCATCAGCAATTGCAACAGAGTGATCATGAGCATCATCATAACCATTAGTCAACTTTATAGCGCACCCCATACATCACGTTGCATAGCGATTCCGTGAGCGCCGTATGACTTGGCCGTACCTAAATCCTCTCGCAGCATTCCACCAAGTGCGAAAACAGGTAACGAGAACCCATAAATTAGTTGATTAAATGTATCCCAGCCGATTGGTCTTGCATCTGGATGGCTCAAAGTAGATTTGACTGGTGACAACATTACGTAATCCAAGGCTAGCATTTCAGCATGCGCTAACTCTGCCGCATTATGACAAGAGGCACCCACCAGTAAACCTTCAGGCTTTACCTGAAGCTGCATTAATCGTTCCGACGACAAATGCACACCTGATGCATTGAGTTGCTGCGCCATTGGAACATCAGCATTGATGAACACTTTAGCCTCGAAAGGCTTGGCAAGGGCAATCACATGCTCAGCAAACAACATTAAATCTCGCTTAGAAAGATGGGGCTCGCGCACTTGTATCATCATCAATCCATTTTCCAACGCTGCCCTTAAGCGTTCAAGAAACGGTGATTCACCCATCTCTTTTAAATTTGTAATCGCGCAAGTGGTCGACAAACTAAGCGCTGTAAGAATTGGCGCATTGGCTGGTAGCATTGGTCCAACCGTTAGCTTTTCTGGATTTTGCCAACTCAGCAATTGGTCCTCCAATCCAACGGGAGCACCTTGCCACTCAACCACGATAAAAAAATGTAACTTTACCGTTTTAGCCGGTGTAACGATTTTGCCAGAAGAATCACACTTAGCTTCATAATCGTAAGTGCGTGTGATCCAAGGATAAAAGCGGGTAATCGTAATGCCTAGCTCTTCCTGCAACTCTCTTTTCAATGCCTGTGCTGGCGTCTCACTTGACTCAACTTTACCCCCCGGAAACTCCCAGTAGCCCTCCCAGGGTTTACCTGCAGGACGCTCACCTAACAACACCATACCATTATCCAATTGCATAATACCAACAGCAGCCTCCGTCACCTTCAAATCAGACTCGCTGGCTGTTGCATTAATGTTGGATAAGTTAAGTTTATTCATTAATATGGTTTCTTTTCAGCACTTGCTTTATTTGGATTCATCCGTATCAAGAGCGGTAATCTGCGTTAATTTTCACGTAATCATAAGAGAAGTCACACGTCCAGACTGTCGCTGACGCATCACCTCGATTAAGTACTACACGCACTAGAATATCAGATTCACTCATGACAGCAGAGCCTTGCTCCTCAACATAAGAGGCAGCTCTTCCGCCTTTTTCCGCTACAAGCACATCACCTAAATACAACTGCAAGGTATTCACATCTAAATCATCAATACCCGCATAGCCAATCGCAGCCAAAATTCGTCCTAAATTAGGGTCTGACGCAAAAAATGCAGTTTTCACCAGCGGCGAGTGCGCGATGGCATAGGCAACTTTACGGCACTCTTCTTCGCTTTGGCCTCGCTCTACAACGATAGACATAAACTTGGTTGCACCTTCACCATCTCGAACAATGGCTTGGGCAAGCTCAATCGCCACCTCAGTGAACGCATCTCGTAGCGCGATGTAGTCTGCGCTATTTTCTTTAACTTCAGCATTGCCAGCTTGATTTGTCGCCATCAAAATCAAGCTATCATTGGTTGAAGTATCGCCATCCACCGTAATACAGTTAAATGATTTATTGACTGCATATTGAATCATGCTTTCCAGAGCAACTTGACTAATGGCTGCATCCGTTGCGATGTACCCCAGCATAGTGGCCATGTTAGGGTGAATCATGCCGGAGCCTTTGCTCATTCCTGTAATCGTGACTTGCTTACCATTGATATCCAAACGACGAGAAGTCCCTTTAGCCACAATATCTGTGGTCATGATAGACTCGGCTGCATTCAACCAATTATCTTCTTTTAAATTTGCAATGGCGGCAGGCAGGCCTGCTACGACCTTATCAACAGGCAACGGCTCCAGAATAACACCAGTAGAAAATGGCAGTACTTGGTTTGCATTAATATTGAGTAAATTAGCTAATGCATCACAACTCTGTTGTGCACGTTTTAAACCATCTTCCCCTGTGCCAGCATTCGCACAGCCAGTATTGACAAGCAGAGCACGAATGCCAGCTTTTTGCGCTAAAAAGTCCTTACACAGCACAACAGGGGCTGCACAGAAGCGGTTTTTAGTAAAAACACCGGTCACATGTGAGCCCTCAACGAGTTTAATCACCAATACGTCTTTACGGTTAGGCTTCCTTACGTGCGCCTCAGCATATCCTAATTCAACCCCTTTGACTGCCAATAAAGATGAAGCCAAGGGTGCAGCTAATTTAACTGGCATAAAATTTCCTTACTCTATTTCAAATAATGTTTGATGCAGCAAGCTGACTAAGCGCTGCGCCAAGTTGTACCTTGTGGTGTATCTTCTAAAATGATGCCAGCTTCTGCCAACTCTTTACGAATGCGGTCTGCCTCAGCAAAGTTTTTAGCTTTTTTTGCTTCAAGTCGCTTTGTAATTAAATCATCAACGTTCAACGTTGTAGCATTATCGGTTAATTTAGCACCATCAGCGTTCGCATTGATTGCGTTTGATTTACCTTGCAAAAAATCGTCTGAATCGCGAGATAACAACCCAAGTACACCAGCCAAGTTCTTAAGCAAACTCACAACATCAGCTGACTTAGTTTTATTGACCTCATTTGCCAAATCAAACAATACTGCCATCGCCTCTGGTGTATTGAAGTCATCATCCATCGCTTGCTTAAAACGCACGGCATAAGGATGCTGCCAATCAACTTTGGCATCAATGACATCGAGACCACGTAAAGCAGTGTAAAGACGGGTGAGCGCTATTTTTGCATCATCTAAATGCTGATCACTATAATTGAGCGGGCTACGATAATGCGCGCGCAAGATAAAAAAGCGTACAACTTCAGCGTCATATTTCTCAAGCACAGTGCGTATAGTGAAAAAATTGCCTAAAGATTTAGACATTTTCTCATCATCAACACGGACAAAGCCGTTATGCATCCAGTAGTTCACCATCTGGCATGGTTTACCATCGTGACTATGCGCAGCCTCTGACTGTGCTATTTCATTTTCATGGTGAGGAAATTGCAAATCTTGCCCACCACCGTGAATATCAAATTGCTGCCCCAAATGGTGTGCGCTCATCGCCGAGCATTCAATATGCCACCCTGGACGCCCTTTGCCCCATGGAGAATCCCAGCTTGGCTCACCTGGTTTGGCTGCTTTCCACAACACAAAATCCATGGGATCCCTTTTAAAGCTATCCACCTCAACACGCTCACCTGCACGCAAGTCTTCTAATGACTTACCTGAGAGTTTGCCGTAGCCCTGAAAGCTACTAACAGAGTAAAACACATCACCATTCGCTGCGGGGTAAGCAAATCCTTTTTCAATCAGTGCGGCAATCATCGTTAACATGCCACCGACAAACTCTGTTGCTTTAGGCTCGATATCTGGGCGTAACACACCTAACTTGGCGGAGTCTTCATCCATCGCGTCAATAAAACGCTGGGTAAGCTGCGCGATTGTTTCATTATTTTCATTGGCGCGCTTAATAATTTTGTCGTCAATATCCGTCACATTGCGCACATAAGTCACGTCATAGCCAGAAGCCCTTAACCAGCGACTCACCATATCAAAAACCACCATCACGCGCGCATGCCCCAAATGACAATAATCATAAACGGTCATACCACATACATACATACTGACCTTACCTGCAACAATTGGTGTGAATTTTTGCTTTTCGCGGGCTAATGTATTGTAAATTTTTAACATATTTTCAAGAGCTAGAGGATTGGTTATTTGTTTTTATCTCAAACTAAGGCCAGTTAGGCTGATTAATGAGAGGAATGAAGAAATATATTGGCTTAAATCAAAATGAGCTATTGGAGGTTGCTTAGGCTATTGATAGAATTACACTTTATTTATTCACACAAAAAGTATATCACAATGAATAATTTTATTGCGTCACTGACTCCTTCAATCGCTCGGTTTGTTCTAGTAGCCTCTGCAAGTTTTGCATTTAACGTTGCCTCTGCAGATGAGCTCAAAGATATTTCAAAACTAGCGGATCAAGGCCAAACGGCTGTTGCACTTGACCGCATTAACACCTTTATTGCAGCAAACCCAAAGAATGCACAAGCATTATTCATGAAAGGCGTTTTGCTCGCTGAGCAAGGTCGCAGAGACGAGGCAATCAAATCATTTACAGAAGTCACTGAAAGATTTCCAAATTTGCCAGAGCCTTATAATAACCTAGCAGTGCTATATGCAGACCAAGGCCAGTTTGATAAAGCACGCAAAGCACTTGAAACCGCGATCAAAACACACCCTAGCTATGCAACGGCTCACGAAAACTTAGGCGACATTTATGCTCGCATGGCAAGTGAGGCTTATGATAAAGCACTGCAACTTGATACTGCTAACACGCGTGCACAAGGTAAGCTATCTTTAATTAAAGATCTGTTCGGTACCGGCAACAAAACAACTATCGCAGCAAGAGAACCAGCAAAGCCAATCCCTGTAGCCAACGCATCACCTGTAGCTGAAGTTAAAAAGACGCCTAGCACATCAACTAATAATGCAGACAACATTACAGCTGCAGTTAATGATTGGGCAAAAGCTTGGGCTAATAAAGACCTGCCTAAATACTTTGCTAGTTATGCAGATGATTTCAAGCCAGCTAAAGGCCAAAGCTACAAAGCATGGGAAAAACAAAGACGCGAACGTATTAACGCCCCTTCAAATATCAGTGTAGAACTTAACAATGTAGTCGTCACTGCAAATGAAGGCAACTCTGCAAAAGTACAATTTAAACAAAGCTACCGTGCAGACAAACGCTCTCCTATTCGCACTTCAAAAACGCTATTGTTAAAAAAATCTGGTGACAACTGGTTGATTGTAGAAGAAATTGCAAGCAACTAGTAATTAATGGTATTGAAATATAAGGCATGATCATTAATAAAGCACTTACCTACTCGCTATTAGCTGCCATTACTTTGGTGCCATGGAATGCAACTGCCGTCAATCGCTTTAGTTTTGGCAACCTACTACCCAAAACAAGCTTCAGTAGCGCTGCAACTATTGCATCAACCGCGGCAGCTGATCTCGTAGAGGGTTTGTTGGTTAAAAGTTTACTTGAAATATCAGAAGGCAAACACCAACAAGCACTTAATACGATAGATGAACTGATTCAAAGCGTACCTAACTTCAAACTCGCTCATCTTGTACGTGGCGACCTGCTCATGGCACAGGGAAAGTATCTACAAGCTTTTGGCGACCCTGTTAACAACCGCCCAGACGCTGTTCAAGACCTGCAGGAAGAAGCACGCGTACGTATTGAACGTTACCTAGCAAAGCAATCACAAGCTGAAGAAAAACAACCAAATCTGATACTTGCACCGAACGCTCAGCAAAGCCATTTGATGCTAATTGATACAAGTAAATCTAGATTGTATTTGTATCAAAAAAATAATGACCACCTTAAATATGTAGCGGATTATTACATTACCGTCGGTAAAAATGGTGTAGAAAAACAAAGCGAAGGTGACAAACGCACCCCAATTGGCGTTTATTTTGCCAGCACCAAACTGAAGCAGCAATTACCTGACTTTTATGGTGAAGGTGCATACCCACTGAGCTACCCAAATGAATGGGATAAAGCTCATAACAGAAATGGATCCGGCATTTGGCTACACGGCACGCCTAGTAGCACATACAGTCGCCCACCTCGCGCGAGTGATGGTTGTGTAGTTGTTGCAAACCAAGACCTCAAGGCACTAGAACCTGCACTACAGTCAGGAAAAACACCTATTATCATTGCCAATAATTTGGAATGGTTAAATGACTCCAGCACACCTGAGCGAGAGAAAGAAATACTAAACACAGAAATAGACAATTGGCTGAATGATTGGAAGTCACAAGATACGGAAAAATATCTATCGTATTACTCAAAAGACTTCTCTACAAATGGTATCAACTATCAGCAATGGGCTGAACATAAGTATCGTGTACAGGCTAATAAACCTAAGATAGATATTTCTATGTCTAATATCAGTATGTTTAGTTATCCCGATCCACAGAAAAAACTAGTGGTGGTTGACTTCACTCAGAACTTCAGTAGCTCGCATTTAAAAAACAAAATGCAAAAGCGCCAATATTGGATTCAAGAGGGCAACCGTTGGAAAATTATCTATGAAGGCGCAGCTTAGTTTCAGCTAAGTTGCTTTTAATCATACTCAAGGAGCTATATGCAAAAATTATATGTTTTTCTTTCCCTGTTATTAATCAGCACCTCTGTCATGGCAGCCAACCCACAAGTCACGGTTGAAACAAATCGCGGCAACTTCGTCATTGAACTTTATCCTGAAAAAGCCCCTAAAACCGTGGCTAACTTTTTAGAGTATGTGAACTCAGGTTTTTATCAAGATACTATTTTCCATCGTGTGATTAACCGGTTTATGGTTCAAGGCGGCGGCTTTGATACTAATATGGTAGAAAAACCAACACGTGCGCCAATTATCAATGAGTCGAATAATGGACTTAACAATGATATTGGCACAATTGCTATGGCCAGAACGTCTGATCCGAACTCTGCAACATCCCAGTTTTTTATTAACTTAGAGAATAATCAGTTCCTCAATTACAGAAGCCCAGAACCAGATCTGATTGGTTATTGTGTATTCGGCAGAGTATTAAAAGGGATGGATGTGGTTCGTGATATCGCGGTTACTTCAACCGCTAATGTAGGCCCATACGGCGACGTACCTAGATCACCGATCATTGTGCATCAAGTGAGGGTCAACAAAACTGCTTTATAAACCTAAGCCTACTTTTAGCATTCATTTCAACAGCTTTAACAATTATTTTATAAGGACACTCCGTGGTTAAACTACATACAAATTTCGGTGACATTACCATCGAGCTCAATGCTGAAAAAGCACCGATTACCGTCGCTAATTTTTTACAATATGTGGATAGCGGCTTTTATGACAGCACTATTTTTCACCGTGTAATTAACGGCTTCATGATTCAAGGCGGTGGCTTTGACACATCAATGACACAAAAAAGTACAGAAGCTGAAATTAAAAATGAAGCTGACAATGGCTTAGGTAACGAGAAATATACCATTGCAATGGCACGCACTTCAGCGCCTCACTCTGCCAGCAGCCAATTTTTTATTAACGTTGCTAACAACGAATTTCTAAACCATACAGCACCTAGTGGTAATGGTTGGGGCTACTGTGTTTTTGGTAAAGTGATTGAAGGTATGGATGTTGTTGATAAAATCAAACAAGTTGCAACTACTAGCCTTAAAGGCCATCAAGATGTGCCAGCAAGCAATGTAGTCATTGAGCGTGCAACACGTGCTTAATCATTGCAGCATTGTTACCCATTAGTATTTTTCACAATGCTAGGGTATCAAGAAAACATGCTGAAGTACTTAAGTAAAATAGGGGTTGTTCATTTTGGTTAATCTCAATATCGACAACCCCAATTTGTCAGAAGTGACTATTTTCATTTCTGATCTTCACCTCTGCGCAAGCCGTCCAAAAATCACAGAATCATTCTTAGGCTTTTTAGAAACCCAGGCAAAGTCTACACATGCACTTTATATACTAGGTGACTTGTTTGAATACTGGGCTGGTGATGATGACATTGAAGACGCCTTTAACAAACAAATTATTCAAGGGTTTAAATCCTTAGCAGCTTCTGGTGTATTAATTTATCTAATGCACGGCAATCGAGACTTTCTAATCACTGACAAGTTCTGTAAAGCATCAGGTATTCATTTGATTAGCGATCCGACCCTGATTAACTTATATGGAAATACTGCACTGTTAAGCCACGGCGATGAGTTATGTACGGATGATGTAGCATATCAGCAATTTCGCCTGCAAGTGAGAAATAAGCAGTGGCAATCAGAGTTTTTGAGCCAACCATTACAAGCACGTAAGAATCAGATAGAGGCAATTAGGCTACGTAGCGAGCAAGAGAAATCTAGCAAATCAGCTCAGATAATGGATGTTAACCAAGATGCAGTGATCAGCTTGCTGAAAGAGTATCACTATCCTGATCTACTCATCCATGGACACACGCACAGACCAAACCGACACCCAGTGACAGTCGATGGGAAGTTGATGACGAGATGGGTACTAGGTGATTGGTACGAGCAAGGCAGTTACCTTGTTTGCAATGCATCCGGCTGTAAAAGCGTTAATCTAAACTCTCATTAGCACGATACATTTTTCTGGTTGCACGGATACAGACACCTAGATTAAGGCTGATATCCGGGTATTTTGCTCAAATCTACCAGATCAATTTGCTCAGGCTCTAAAAACTCCTGTGCGTATTTCAAATAGATTTCTTCTCTGATAAAAACATCGAACAAATCTGCATCAATATGCTGATCGACTTTCATCTTACCCAAGATTGCCAATGACTCCGAAAGAGTTTTCGCTTTTTTATACGGCCTATCTTTAGAAGTAAGCGCCTCAAAGATATCAGCGATCCCCATTACACGCGCTGGAATCGACATTTGTTCTCTTGTGAGACCTTTAGGATATCCACTACCATCCATATGCTCATGATGCCCGCAAGCATACTCAGGAACCCGCGCTAAGCTCTGGGGATAAGGCAACGACTCAAGCATACTAATCGTGACAACGATGTGGTTATTAATCACCTGACGCTCTTCAGCAGTTAGCGTACCTCGCTTGATACTAAGATTATAGGTTTCATCATCACTCAAAAATGGAACCTTATTTCCGATAGCGTCTAAGATTTGCAAGTTAGCGATATCCTGAATACGCTGCAGATCAGCCGCAGTCATCGACTCACTGCCAATATTGGCGTGTTGCAAAAAAATCCTAGCTTCATCACAGTGGGCATTGAAAGCATCTAACTTAGCCTGCTGATACTTTAATTTCTCCTGCTTTTCTTGATTTAAGCCACCATCTTTTAGCATCTCTACTTGCTCTTTGAGCATAGCAGATTCAGCCTGTTGCTTTAACAGCTCAAATCGTTGATCCACCAACTGAACTCTATCAAAGATTGAAGACAGCTTTGTAGGCTTATCCATAATGGCTTCAGGCGTCGTTACTTTTCCGCAATCATGTAACCAACTTGCCACCTTTAACTCATAAAACTCATTCTCATTTAGGATAAAGTCTTTAAAAGGTCCAGTTTTAGCGTCAATTAATGCCTGAGTAAGCATCATAGTTAGTTCTGGTACACGTCGGCAATGCCCCCCCGTATAAGGTGATTTTTGGTCAATGGCATCAGCGATTAACTCAATAAAAGCTTCAAATAAACCTTTAAGCCCTTCGATAAGATGATGGTTCGTCATTGCAACTGCTGCCTGCGATGCCAATGACTCGACAAGCGTCTGGTTTGCAATTGAGAATGGAACGATAGCACCAGTATCTGCATCAGTAGCATTAATAAGCTGAAGAACCCCAATTACCTTGGACTCATGATCCTTCATCGGAATCGTTAAAAATGACTGCGAGTGATATCCAGTTTTTTGGTCAAACTTACGCGTACCTGAGAAGTCGAAGTTTTCCACTTCATAAGCATTGGCAATATTGACAGTTTTATTGTTCAGAGTTGCGTAAGCTGCCACTGTCGTTAAGTTCGGTCTACCATCTTCCAGGTACAAAGGGAGCGGTAAAAATGGAATTTCCTTACCAGTCGTTCCGCCTAAAGACATACTCAGCGTTTTATTACGCATCATCTCAAACTTGAGTTTTTTGTCTTGGGTAATGGTATAAAGTGTACCGCCATCTGCATTCGTGATTTCTTGAGCACCAAGTAAGATCATCTCTAATAAACGCTGATTATCACGCTCTGCTGAGAGCGCAATGCCAATTGCATTAAGGCGCTCAAGTCGCTCTAGCAAGTATGACTGCTGATTATCAAACATTTGATGCTACACCCCGATTAATTAGATAACTGAAGCCTCTAACGCAACTGAGAAATTTGCGCACAAAAGCATGTACGAGTAATACTTAATACACATTAAATCTAACTATTGGATAAATAAAATTCCATTTTCACACCTGCAAGCTCAATCACATCATGGTCTGCTAATGCACGTGCTTGCACTCCAATAGAGTCTCCATTTACGATCGGCAAAACCTTGCCTTCCACATGCGTAATGAAGTAGCCATCTAGGCGCTTTGTAATGACAGCAACCTGTACACCGGTTTTACCTAACGTAGTCAATGCTTTGTTCAAGACAAGCTCTCGTCCACTACTCGAGCCATTGAGCACCTGTATCTTACCAACTAAGGCAGGCTTGGGGTGCTCTTTGCTAGATTGGCCGGTTGAGGAGTGTGATGCTACTGCCGATGCAGGGACTTGCACTTGTTCTGGATGAGAAAAAGCCTGATGTGATTTAGTACTAAATGCCGATGGGTGAACCATCATTGTCTTCTCAAATGCTGAGCTTGCATTAGGTACGCTGTCATCAAGAAACGTTAAATTAAATCGGCCTAACTCAATCACATCTTCATTTTTAAGAAGCTGCTTTTTAACAAGTATATTATTTAGTCGGGTTCCGTTGGTACTATTTGAATCTTCAATATGAAAATCATGACCATCTTGAACTATAACGGCGTGCTCGCCACTAATTGCTAAATTATCTAGGTGAATATGATTAGTGGATTTGCGGCCTATCGTAGTTTTTGACTGGCTTAAAGTATATTCATTTAAGTATGAGCCGTCTAATGTAAGAATAAGCTTTGCCATCATCGATCCTGTTACTTTAACCAACCAACAAAATTATCATACCAAGTATTCTTATCTTCATACGAATTATTCACTTTGGCTAGTATGACAGAAATATTATCGTTACCACCATGTTCGTTCGCCAATTTCACTAGCGCATCTGCAGCCTTAGTCAAATCTAACACATGAGAATTAAGCGTTGATTGTATTAATTCATCATCAACTAAATCAGTCAACCCATCAGAGCAAAATAGATAAACATCAGCTATCTCAACATCGAACTCATTAAGCTCCATCTCAACTTTAGGATCTACGCCTAACGCTCGAGTGACTAGGTTTTTATGGGATGAATGTTTGGCTTGCTCTGGAGTAATAATACCAGCTCTAATCTGCTCTTGAAGCAAAGAGTGGTCTTCAGTCATTTGTACTAAGTGCTGGTTTCTTAAGCGATAGATTCGAGAGTCGCCAATATGTCCAGCTAACAACTGATTGTTGATGAACAACCCTAAGACCAAGGTCGTCCCCATGCCCGCGCATTGCGAGTAAGTTTGTGATGCATGATAAATGGACGCATTGGTATATGCAACCGCATCAATCATTAGCTTTTTTAATATCTCTTTATTTAAAACAGGTCGATCAATATCAGGCAAAATATACTGAGATGAGCCACCGCCTAGCGCCTCTTTTAGTTCCGCGGTAATAGTGAGCACAGCCATCTCACTTGCCACTTCGCCTGCATTGTATCCACCCATGCCATCGGCAAGAATGACAAATCCGATACTAGCATCACTTGCTATTGCGTCCTCATTATGACGGCGCACCAAACCAGTATCGGTTAATCGTACAATATCAAGGACTTCACTCAAATCCATTTAATCCAGCCTTGATTTAGCCATGCAAAAAGCTTTAGCATGAGCGTTAAATACTAACTTCTTGCGGCCCTTACCTCAACTTCACGCACATCTGCTGCAAACTTATCTAAAACGCCATTAATATATTTATGGCCATCTGTGCCACCGAATACTTTTGCTAGCTCAACGCCCTCATTGATCACTACGCGATAAGGAATACTTAGGTCGAACATTAACTCACAACCCGATATGCGTAAAATGGCATGCTCCACAGGGCTTAGCTCATTAATTGAGCGGTCAATAAAGCCAACAATTTTTTCATCAATTGCCACTAAATTTTCAGTGACTGCCTGTAATAAATGCTTAAAATAAGCTTCATCGGCTTTGTTATAGTCTGGGTCATCACGCATGTCGCGCAGGATGTGTGATAACTCAGACTCGTTTAGCATGCCGCGGTATACCGCCTTTAATACAAGCTCACGAGATTTTCTACGATTCTGGCTACCACTCTTTTTCGCGCCACTTCTAGTTGCTGGCTTTTTATTGGTAGCGTCACTCACACCAGCATCGTTATCCACTACTAAGCTGGTCACTACTGGTTTATTGTCAGTCATAGCGCTTTAACCAAATTAAACATTTCAACGGCTACCTGTGCTGCTTCTGCACCTTTAATATGCATACGAGCAATTGCCTGATCATCATCTTCTGTGGTCAAAACTGCATTTGCGACAGGTACGCCTGTATTTAATTGCACTTCTGAAATACCACGAGCAGATTCATTTGCAACTACTTCAAAATGATAAGTCTCGCCACGAATAATCGCACCCAGTGCAATCAGCGCATCGTACTTTTCACTTAGTGCCATATGCTGAAGTATTAGCGGGGTTTCCAGTGCACCTGGTACAGTTGCGATTGTAATCGCATCACTAGCAACACCTAATTTGAGCAACTCATTTTTACAAGCCTCAAGCAAGCCATCGCCAATATTGCTGTTGAATCTTGATAAAACAACACCAACCTGCATCCCAGAACCATCTAGGTTTTTCTTAATTTCTCTCACGTAATACGTCCTTTAACTTGCATAAACTTAATAAAGCGATATTTTAACGCATATCACCAGTTTAATAGGCGATATATTCATGCAAGCTGGGATCTAGAAATTAAGCAACGCTAATTAAACAATATCCAAGCTTTTTGCAAGGTGCTATAAATGCCATATCCTATTGGAATAGCAACCAGTGTCCACGCTACAAAAACCAGTAAAGGATGGTTTTCAGACTGCTGGCTTTCCACTTTATCGCCATTTAATTTAATTGATTTTTCATGTGCTAACTTGCGTTCTGCTTCAAGCTCGGCATCCGTCATATAATGTTTTTCAGCTACTGGCTTCACCAGCAAGTTACATACAAACCCCAATAACAAAAGTGCAGCTAACACATACATAATGACATTGTAAGCTTCACTTGCAGGTACTCCATGATCCAATTGATAGTCACGCAGATAATTGACAATCACAGGCCCTAGCACACCAGCTGTCGCCCAAGCCGTCAAAAGTCTCCCATGAATAGCACCGACATGCTGGGTACCAAAAATATCAGCCAAATAAGCTGGTATTGTTGAGAAGCCTCCACCATACATTGTTAATATAATGCAAAATAGCCCAGCAAAGACCGCAACGCTACCTACCGTTCCAGCCCAGGGGGCAGAGACATACAAAAAGAAACCTAAAGCAAAAAAGATAATATACGTGCGCTTGCGCCCTAGCGTGTCAGATAAAGAAGCCCAGCCGATTCGGCCTAAAATATTAAATAAAGAGAGCAACCCAGCAAAACCTGCGCCAATAGCCGTCACTCTTAACAGCTGATCGGATGAAAGCTCAGATAATTTCAACTGCTCTCCTATTAACGCACCACCAAACACCTCTTGTAGCATTGGGGAAGCCATCCCAATCACACCAATGCCTGCACTAACGTTTAGACATAGCACTGCCCAAAGCAACCAAAATTGTGGAGTTTTATGTGCATGATTCACATGGACATGCCGATTAGTAATCATGCTATTGCCATTACTTACCGGTGGCACCCAGCCTTTTGGTACCCAGCCAGTAGGTGGCACGCGATAGCATAATGCGCCTATCATCATGGCAATAAAATAGAATACCCCCATTATTGCAAAGGTCTGCCAGACGCCGACAGAAGTTGGCGTTGAAAAATGAGCCATCAGGGTATTTGCAAGAGGAGCTCCAATCATTGCACCTCCACCAAACCCCATAATCGCCATGCCTGTCGCCATGCCACGTCGATCTGGAAACCATTTAATTAATGTAGATACAGGAGAAATGTAGCCTAAACCAAGACCGATACCGCCAATCACGCCAGAACCCAACCACATCAGCCATAATTGATGTGTATATACGCCATAAGCAGATAAAAGAAGTCCACCACCCCAACATAATGCTGCAACAGCACCTGCTTTACGTGGCCCAGCATGCTCGAGCCAGTGGCCAAACACGGCAGCAGATGTTCCTAAGAATACAAAAAACAATGTGAACATCCACCCCAAGTCGCTGACTTTCCAATCACAATCTGTCGCAAAAGCACGCGCCCAAATACTCATGCTATCTGCACATGCAATCGGATCTTTAATACCAAGCGCTTTAGAAAGAGGTAACCAGAAGACGCTGAAACCATAAGCCATACCTATAGATAGATGGATTGCTAATGCAGCAGGCGGCACTAGCCAACGATTAAAGCTAGGGTTAGCTGTAATTCTTTCTTTTGAAAAAAAATCCGTCATTCCATTATCTCCAAACACATTATTATTTTTCCATCACACTGCTATATTAGACTAAACAGTATATTGTAACAAAATGTAAAAAATGGCAATTTAGTTATCTAATTAACTTGATATTTATATGTTTAAACTTTGTCATGAATATGTCATATTAGCGTCATAAACTGATTAGGCTTAAACATTTCAGGCAAATTAATTAAGGAAATATATATGCCAGCCAATATATTAGTGATTGAAGACGAACCAGCCATCCAAGAATTACTAGCACTGAACATTACACAGGCTGGTCACAATGCCATTCGTGCACTTAGTGGTGAAATTGCGCTAGACCTGATGCGTGAAACAGTGCCTGATTTAATCTTACTAGATTGGATGTTACCAGGCATGAATGGGCTTGAGTTAGCACGTAAACTTAAATCAGATACTTACACTAAAAACATTCCTATCATCATGCTGACAGCTCGCGGAGAAGAATATGACAAGGTGAGAGGTCTTGAAGTAGGTGCTGACGATTATGTTACCAAACCATTTAGCCCACGTGAACTTAACGCTCGTATCAAAGCAGTTTTGCGTCGCAGAGCTCCACAAATGACGGATGATCCAATTGAACTCAGTGGCCTGAGATTAGACCCAACCACACACCGAGTCACTGGCAACCAGAAAACAATAGAGTTAGGCCCTACAGAATTTAGACTATTACACTTCTTCATGACCAATGCTGAACGTGTACATACACGTAGCCAGTTACTGGATAAAGTATGGGGTGATCGAGTCTTTGTAGAGGATCGTACTGTCGATGTGCATATTAGACGTTTACGTAATGCCTTATCTATTTCAGGACATGAAGACCTGATACAGACAGTAAGAGGAGCCGGTTATCGATTATCCTCACAACATAATCAGGCAAACTAATACTGAGACATTTAGGTGTTCACAACAAATTAAGCTGGAATGCAGCTCTAAAACTCATGCTAATTGACAAATCCTCGCTATAATCATCCTGATAAAAATAACTGAAAAGTACGCTCCGTGATTGATCTACGTTGGAAATCTGCTTTGTTTATTTGCGCGTTAAGTATAGTGAGCATTTTTTTATGGCTCATTACTAGCTTAACCACAGCATTAATCGTATTTTCTGTTGGCCTTTTGTTTTATGTTGTTAACCATATTTTTTGGATACATCAATTAAACCGCTGGCTAAAATCTCCGGACCTAAGTCAAGTGCCTGAGGGCACTGGGCTATGGGAAGACGTCTACAGTAGTTTATTGAAATATGAGCGTAGCAACACACTCAAGCAGACAGAGCTAAATTCAGCCCTAGAGCGATTCCAAATTGTCGCGAATGCAATTCCTGATGGGCTCGTCATTTTAAGCGCAGCCAATACCATCGAATGGTGCACCTCACATGCTGAGTATCAACTTGGCCTCAGCCTAAAAACCGACATTAATCTACCTATTGTTAATTTACTTAGGAATAGTCACTTTATTGCTTATTTATACAATGAAGTTTATGACGAGCCTTTCAAACTCAAAGATGTTAAAAATGCTGAGTCAACACTTGAGATTTGGCTGATTCCTCTTGCTACCAAACAAAAATTGCTGATTAGCCGCGATGTGACTCAAATCGAAAAAGTCGACGCCATGCGTCGAGATTTTATTGCCAACGTTTCACATGAGTTGCGCACACCACTAACTGTGGTAGGTGGCTTTATTGAAACACTATCTGATATGGAAGGGGCTATTCCAGATAGCATACGTAGCTACTTTGGGATGATGCAAGACCAAACTACACGTATGAGACGGCTGATTGAGGACTTACTCACACTTTCACATATTGAAAGCAACACTCAAGCCCCTGATGACAATCCAATCAACATGTCCATGCTAATGAATATGTTGTTGAATGATGCCAACGCACTGAGCCAAGGCAAACATCGCATCAGCGTTCAAACCAATCCACATTTTGATTTATCAGGTGCAGTAGACGAGTTACAAAGTGCGCTTGGCAACTTAGTAAGCAATGCAATTAGATACACGCCTGAGGGTGGTGAAATTAAGATAAATTGGCAATTACGTGATGACCAAGGTATCTTTAGCGTGACTGACAATGGGATTGGCATAGATCAGCAACACATCCATCGCCTAACTGAGCGTTTTTATCGTGTAGACAGAAGTAGGAGCAGAGAAACTGGTGGTACAGGACTCGGCCTCTCTATTGTCAAACATATTTTAACCAGACATCAGGCAAGGCTTGAAATTACTAGTGAACTTGGTACTGGTAGTACATTTAGCGCTGTTTTCCCAAAAGCACGGATCATACAAAAATGAACGCATTCAGCTCAAAGTTTAAAAGAGGCAAACCATATTTATTATGTACACTTTTACTCACTGCATGCGCTACGAATACACAATTAAACTCCAACAACAAGAAAAACGTACCTGAGCAAAAAGACAAAAGCACCATCAATCAAATCGTCAAAGCAGATATAGACCGCATGGCGGATGTAGAAATGCGAGAAAATACGCAAAGCTTACGCTTGTTAATGCTCAAGCTATACAAACGAAATCCGCAAGAGTTAAAGAAAAGCACTTCAGATTCTGCTGAAAAAATGATTAACTGGGTTTTTGAGGGTGGTGCACAGCATCACTATCAATTTGCAGAGTTGAATAATCTGGTGATGACAGAGGCAATTTTTCTAACATTCAACCCAGACTATAAGGGTGACCGCGTACTTGCTTTCATCGTGGGACTACATACGATGTTATTAAAAGCACATAATGATAAGACAGATTTTTACTTCACAGACAGCATTGATCCACAAAAAGTTTATAACGTTGCACGCAATATAGAAATTGCAGTTTGGAAACTCTCAAATGCAAGAGATGAAAATGGTGCGCTTTATTTACTTAGCAATGAAATCAACGATCATGAAAAGAACTTATCATTCGAGCGTGAATTTGGGAAAATGATTGGTCGAACTGAGTTATATGCGATTGCACTTGCTGAAAAATCTCAACGTTTAATTTCACGCGTTGTTCAAAACCTTGCAACAGCACTATTTCTACCGTTTTAATTATTTTCTAGTGCTCATGTATCATGAGCATCATGAATAATCCTCGCTAACACAATATATCTAGATTAAACAACAACTGCAATGCTGAACGATCTCACTCAAATTGTGGTGTGCAATTAAAATGAGATCGTTAAGTAACTATTACAACAATACTTTCTCAATACCGCCATTATTGGCTTTATGCACATATTCTTGCATCCAGTTTTCACCAAGGATATGTTTAGCCATTTCAACCACAATATAGTCTGCTTCAATGCCAGTATCTTCACCGTAACGTGACAAGCCCTGTAGACAGCTTGGGCAAGAAGTTAATATTTTAACTTCCATTTCAGGCGCACCTACTGTCAAGCCCATTTGCTGCAGCCCTTTTTCAAGCTCTTCCTGCTTACGCATTTTCACTTGAGTTGAAATATCTGGGCGCGCTACTGCAAAGGTACCGCTCTCACCGCAGCATCGGTCATTCAATGCAACATCCTGTCCCATCAGTGCACTTGTCACTTCTAGCGGCTTGTAGGTTTTCATTGGTGTATGGCAAGGGTCGTGATACATATAGCGTGTACCAGTGACAGCCTGCAAGCGCATATCTTTTTCCATCAAATACTCATGAATATCCAGTAAGCGGCAGCCAGGGAAAATCTTCTCAAACTCGTATTTTTGCAACTGATCCATACAAGTACCGCAAGAGACAATCACTGTTTTAATATCAAGATAATTCAATGTGTTAGCAACTCGATGGAACAGCACACGATTATCTGCCGTGATTTCCTGACCTTTATCATGATTACCCGCAGAAGTTTGCGGATATCCGCAACATAAGTACCCTGGTGGCAACACGGTAATCGCCCCCACTTCATACAGCATTGCTTGAGTTGCCAGCCCTACGTTTGAGAACAAACGCTCAGATCCACAACCTGGGAAGTAAAACACTGCTTCAGAGTCATCTGTTACCTTTTGCGGATTACGAATCACAGGAATCATGTGATCATCTTCTAAACCAAGCATCGCGCGTGAGGTTTTAGATTGCATTTTCTTCGGCATTGGGCGATTAATAAAATGAATCACCTGTGTTTTGATATCAGCTTTACCGACTGTCGCTGGTGGGTGCTTTTTATCACGCAACAATCCAAAACGCTTAGCCAGAGTATGCGCAAGGTTTTGCGCTTTATAACCCCAATTAATCATCACTGTACGCAATAATTTAATGGTTGCAGGGTCTTTAGCATTTAAAAATGCCATGCCCAACGCAGTGCCTGGATTAAATTGCTTTTTACCCTGCTCACGTAAGAAATTACGCATCTTGATTGAAACATCACCAAAATCAATATCGACAGGGCATGGTTTCTCGCAACGATGACAGACCGTACAATGATCCGCCACATCATTAAACTCATCAAAATGCTTAATTGAAATACCACGACGTGTTTGCTCTTCATACAAGAAGGCCTCGATGAGCAACGAAGTACCTAAAATCTTATTACGTGGGCTATACAATAAGTTTGCACGAGGCACATGGGTAGAACAAACCGGCTTACATTTCCCGCAACGCAAACAGTCACTGATGTCATCTGCAATTTCTCCAATTGCAGATTGCTCCATGATGATAGATTCTTGCTCAAGCAAACCAAAACTAGGCGTATAGGCATTTTCTAGACCAGAACCAGCCAGCAACTTACCTTTATTAAAGTGCCCGTTTGGGTCTACTTTATTTTTATAGGTAGTAAAAGTATCAATCGTAGATTGATCCAAGAACTCCATTTTAGTAATCCCGATGCCATGCTCACCAGAAATAACACCATCTAAATTACGTGCAAGCGCCATCACTTTTGCAACAGCAGCATGTGCATCTTGCATCATGCCATAGTCATCAGAGTTTACTGGGATGTTGGTATGTACGTTCCCGTCACCAGCATGCATATGTAAGGCAATAAAGACACGGCTTTTGAGTACTTGCTTGTGAATTTCATCGCAGCGCTCAAGAATTTTCTGATACTCGCGTCCAGCAAAAATATCTGCCATTGGTCGTTTGAGTTCGCGCTTCCATGAAATTCGCAAATCATAAGACTGTACCGCTCTAAACACATTTTCATAATGTGCGTATGCCTTACCCGCTTCACCTAATACAGTAACTGGTGCATCTAAGTTATCTAAGATGAAACTCCAGCGTGTACGTAAATCTTCTAGTAACGCTAATGCCATTGTTTGTTTGGTTTTCACCATATTCAAATCAGCATTACCCTCTTCATCCGCTTGCAAAGGTAGTTCACCTTGCATAAAGACTTTTAAGGCATCGATTAGCTTCAGCTTGTTCTTGATCGACAAATCAATATTAATGCGCTCGATACCATCAGAGTAGTCACCCAAGCGTGGCAACGGAATCACCACATCTTCGTTGATTTTGAACGCATTGGTATGCTTAGCAATCGCCGCTGTGCGTGCGCGATCTAGCCAGAACTTTTTACGGGCTTCGCTTGATACCGCAATAAAGCCTTCGCCATTACGTGCGTTACACAAACGCACCATGCTTGAGGCAACTTCACCCACTGCATTTTCATCATCGGATGCGATATCTGCAATCAATACCATTTTAGGACGTTGTTGGCGCGCGGCTTTAGTTGCATAACCAACCGCCTTAATATAGCGCTCATCCATATGCTCAAGCCCAGCCATAATCACGGCTGGTGTTTGTTTGGCAGTTGCATCTAAGTAATCTTTAATTTCAACGATCGCTGGCACAGCATGTGATACGTTACCAAAGAACTCCAATGCGATGGTGCGCACGTACTTAGGCATACGATGCAAAATGAAAGTGGCACTAGTAATTAAACCATCGCACCCCTCTTTTTGAATGCCTGGCAAACCTGACAAAAACTTATCCGTCACATCTTTACCCAAGCCAACTTTTCGGAAACTTGGCCCAGGTATTTCTAATATCTCAGGCTCAGACAACAGCGTTTTCATATCTTCGCTGTAGCGACTGATTTTAAATCGAGCCATCTCAATGTCATGAATTTTGCCTAGATTGTGGTCTAGACGTTCAACTTCCATCCACTCACCATCCGGTGTCACCATACGCCATGAGGCTAGGTTATCTAAGGCAGTACCCCATAGCACAGCTTTTTTACCACCCGCATTCATGGCTACGTTACCGCCGATACAAGAAGCATCAGCACTGGTTGGGTCGCAAGCAAATTCTAAACCTGCATCAGAGGCAGCCTCCATCGCGCGCCTGGTCACGACACCAGCACCACACTCTATCGTTGCCACTTGGCGCGCAACGCCAGGCAAGGTGCGCATTTGCACGCCAGTATGCTGATCCAGTTTTTCTGTATTAATCACTGCAGACAAAGGTGTGAGTGGAATAGCGCCACCCGTATAACCAGTGCCGCCGCCACGAGGAATGATAGTAAGGCCTAGCTCAATACATGCGCGCACTAAGGCTGCAATTTCATTTTCCGTATCTGGCGTTAATACCAAGAAAGGATATTCAACACGCCAATCGGTAGCATCGGTCACATGAGACACGCGTGACAGACCATCAAACTTCACGTTATCTTTACGCGTTATTTTTGAAAGTTTAGCCAATGCTTTCTTACGAAGATTTGCTGTGTGCTTGAACTCATTCTCAAACTTAGTCACAGCCTGACGTGCCGCGACGACTAGCTTAACGACCTTAGCGTTACCAGCACTGCGCTCATCAATCGCGGCAATTCGATGATGCAAAGCATCTACCAACGCCTTGCAGCGTTTCGGGTTCTCCAGCAGATCATCTTGCAGATACGGGTTACGGGACACAACCCACAAATCTCCCAACACTTCAAACAACATACGAGCAGAACGCCCGGTTTTACGCTCCCCGCGCAATTCGTTTAAAATGCTCCAAATCTCTTCCCCAAGAAACCGAATGACAATTTCACGGTCAGAAAATGAAGTATAGTTGTAGGGAATCTCGCGCAAGCGCGTAGGAGCTTTAGGCTCTGCGTTTAATATAGTGCTTAATAGAGGTGCGTTCATTGTAGTTTTTGACAAATAGCTTTGCTATTAAAGGTTCATTATAACATGGTGTATGCTAGCAAATAAGCGCGACTTCGATATGGTTATTAGTTATGCACACAGGACATAAGATAGCGGCAGTTCAAAAAGATTCATTATAAAATTTATTGAAAAACCACAGAAAAAAACCGTAAATAAAGTTAGACTATCCGTATGAATCAATTATTAAAAAAATCTTTACTACCCATTGTAATTATCGTACTGCTCGCGCTACTTGGTTTACAGCTTACCAAAAAGCCACAGGCGCCTGACGTAACATTTAGCACCCTTGATGGCAGACAAATTTCCATGGCATCTTTAAAAGATAAAGTGGTGATTGTTAATTTTTGGGCCACAGACTGTCCTGGCTGCATCAAAGAGATGCCCGACCTGATTAAAACGTACCATACCTACCAACCCAAGGGGCTTGAAATCATCGCTGTTGCTATGCCTCATGACGAAATTTCACAAATTAAGAATTACAGCAAAGCACAAAACTTACCTTTTCCAGTGATGTATGACCAACAGGCGGAAATGACAGAGCTGTTTGGCAAAGTGAGATTAACACCCACTGCATTTATCTATAATAAAGAAGGTGACTTATTGCAAAGAACAATAGGTGAATTAGATTTTTCTGCATTGCAACAATTATTAAATAAAGAACTGGGTGTATAAATGCTTTGGATTAAAGCGCTTCATATTATTTTCATCACTAGCTGGTTTGCTGGTTTATTCTACCTACCAAGACTGTTTGTTAATCATGCAATGGTGTTAAACGCACAAACACCAAACCAAGCAACCTCTGACCAGCTAAAACTAATGGAAAGAAAGCTTTACCGTTTTATGCTACCACTTGCCTTACTCGCACTCGGATTTGGCCTCTGGCTATGGTTGGGATACGGCATCTCTGGTGCGTGGATGCATGCAAAACTAACACTCGTGGCGATACTTGTTTGGTATCATTTTTACTGTGGGAAACTCGTTAAAGATTTCAGCCAAGATAAAAACCAACACAGTCACATCTGGTACCGTTGGTTTAATGAATTACCTGTCATCCTGCTTACAGCAGTAGTAATACTGGTTGTTGTAAAACCTTTTTAATAGAAAGCCATCAGCATGAATTATGATGATTCGGATTTATTGAGCTCGTCTTGGCTAATCTACATGCTAGCAAAATCAAGCGACACACCTGAGGGTCGCTTATTAAGTTTGTTTGATATTCTTAACGACTGGCTAAAAGCACCGAACATGCTTAAACACTGCCATTTAAGCAATACCAACCACTCATTGTTATTAGATTACTGCATCACACAAGCCCAAACTTTAGGTGCAGAAAACCCTGAGATTCTTGCCGAACATATCGTATTGATCGCTCGTAATGCCGCGCAGCAAAATATTACCCACCCATCCAGCAACAGCCTAACTCACGCAAAAAAAGCAGCTAGTGCACTTATTCTTGCTCAAACCCAACCTGTCATCACAAAGTCAATCAAACCCGCATTATCTAAGCCTGTTACTTACAGCATTGCAGCTACATTAGCATTGGCTGTCTGCGCATCATTAATATGGGCACCTTTCTTAAAAGACCAGCAATCGACAGGACATGTGAATGCTGAGTTGAACAAGGACAATACCTCAATAGTTGCGAAAAAAGATGACCAGCCTTTAACCGCCCACGACGCAACGCAAATGTATGCAAAATATGAACTGATGCGTCATGGCACATGCCAGTTCCCTGAGGCATTATTAATGCCAGACAAACACAAGGCTATCTATTTAGAAAATGTAGTAGGTGGAAAACTACCTTCAAACCTAGAGGATTTGGCCATCGCGAATGACTATCTAGAAAAAGTGAAATGCAACTTCACCCCTATGCTAATGGCAGCATCGAAATAACCTCTACTTAATGCTCAAAAATAATAGTTGCAATCATCCTATACAGATTAGTATAATCATAGCATGACTGGCTTACGTGAAAAAATACTCACTACTGCGAGCAATTTATTTCAAACGCAGGGCATTAACTCAACTGGAGTTGATACGATTGTGGCTGTCGCCGGAACGACTAAAATGACCTTGTACAAATACTTCGGCAGTAAAGAAGTATTGATTCTTGAAGTACTAAAACAAGGCCACCAAGATTTTCAAAACTGGCTTAACGACAAATTAAGTACCAACACCAAGCAACCGACCGAAAAACTTCAAAAATTGTTTGATTACATTGAAGAGTGGGTAACATCACCGGATTTTCATGGCGTTGGGTTCATTAAGGCTTCGGCAGAGTTTCCTAAAGAGGACAACCCTGTTCATCAACTCTCTTCGCAGCAATCACAACAGTTCAAGCAATATATTCATCATTTAGCGACAGAAGCTAATATTAAAGATGCTGAGGGTTTAGCTCTGCAACTTTCCCTTCTATTTGAAGGTGCAGTCCAAGCCGAACAAATGAAGCGTGGCTCTGGCGCAATTAAATATGCAAAAACGGCTGCAAAATTTTTAATTGACGGCGCTCTCAAGCATTAGAGCCACTCCCTGATAACAGGTAATAGGATCTTAACGATTTATATTCTAGTTTATCTCCAGCCTGCCCAATCTATCACTTGCTTATCTTAGTAAATACCTAAGATAATGTTTCTTTTTTCAGTTAATTATTGATTTCATGCATACACTCATTTGTGGCTCACTTGCCTTTGACACCATTATGGTGTTTCAAGATAAATTCAAAAACCATATCTTGCCTGACAAGATTCACGCTTTAAGTGTGGCATTTTATGTCCCTGAAATGCGCCGCGAGTTTGGCGGCACCGCTGGTAATATCGCCTACAATTTGCAATTACTGGAAGGCAATCCGCTAATTATGGCAACAGCAGGTGAGGATTTTGGTACGTACACCCAATGGTTAAACAAAAACAAAATCAATACTACTCACATCAAAACTATTCCTAACAGCTTCACTGCTCAAGCATTTATTACCACCGATACGGATGACAATCAGATCACCGCATTCCACCCAGGCGCGATGACAGAGTCACACCAGAATAGCGTGAATGATGCGGCTGATGTAAGTCTAGCAGTCATTGCTCCGGATGGCCGAGATGGTATGTTTCAACATGCACGTGAATGTTTCGATGCAAAGATTCCTTTCCTGTTCGACCCGGGGCAAGGTTTACCTATGTTTAATGGTGAAGAGCTACTGCACTTTATTGAAATGGCTGATTATCTTGCCGTGAATGATTATGAATCACAAATTATTCAAGATAAAACGGGTTTGTCACTCGACGAATTAGCGCAGAAAGTAAAAGCACTCATCGTGACACTAGGCGGCAAAGGCTCTCAAATTTATGCTGACGGTCAACGCTTTGACATCCCTTGCGTTGAAGCTAGTGAGATTGTTGACCCAACAGGTTGTGGTGACGCATATCGTGCAGGTTTACTGTATGGTATTTCTAAAGGCTGGGATTGGCCAACATGTGGCAGACTTGCCTCTACCATGGGCGCAATTAAAATCGCTAGCCGAGGCGGACAAAATCATACGCCAACACGTGCTGATATTGAAGCAATTTATACGCAGGCACTTGTGAATCAAACAGCATTAACAGAAGGCATCACTGCTTAATTTAATTGATTACCGTCAACTTAAACAAAGGAAAAGAAAATGCATATTAGTCGACTGATCGTCATCACATTGCTCAGCATTTTTTTAGCAGCATGTGCAAGCTCCAATTCAGGTTCTGTATATAGCAGAGAAGATGCTAGAAAAACACAAACTGTAAGAACAGGTACCGTAGAAAGCGTACGTCAGGTAAAACTTGAAGGGACAAAATCACCAATAGGTACGGTTGCAGGTGGCGCAATTGGCGGCATTGCCGGCAGTTCAATTGGTAGCGGCAAAGGTAGCACGATCGCCGCCGTCATTGGCGCTGTTGTTGGTGGTATTGCAGGCTCTGCGGCAGAAGAGGTCGCAACCAGAAAAGATGCACTAGAAATCACTGTCAAACTTGATGGTGGTGGCCTACTTGCTATTGTGCAAGAAGCTGACGAGGCATTTGCCGCTGGTGAAAGAGTGCGTCTAATTGAAAGTGGCGGTACAACTCGAGTATCCCATTAAACCGCTCCCACAGAAGCAAACATAAGCCATACTGTCTTAATAGTTGAAGCAGCGTGGCTTATGCTATCACGCACTCTAAGTAATCTAGCAACATAGCAGACTTAAGCCAAACATCTCCTGCCCTAAGCTTTACCAGACATGACATAACGATATTGGGCATATCAATACGCTGTCAACAAAGCGTCATCTACGCGTCATTAATTCTTCATATTTACACTTTAAAGTGCTGTTCAATCTTAATAGATAAATTTCATGGAGAGCACCTTGATAATACGCAAAGATTTGAGCTTTATTGACAGTGTTAACACACGTAACCAAGAGCCAGCTTCACAACGCAGACTTTATGTAAACTTAGCACACACACAGGCTGAAATTGAAGAAGCGCAGCGTTTACGTTATAAAGTGTTTGCCGAAGAAATGGGCGCACAGCTTTCGGGCACTGGCGGATTAGATATTGATGGGTTTGACCAATTTTGCGACCATTTAATCGTCAGAGATAGTGGTACTAATCAGGTGATTGGTACATACAGAATTTTAAGCCCATCAAAAGCAAACGAAGCAGGCGGCTACTACTCTGCTGGAGAGTTTGATTTAAGTCGACTATCCCACCTATTTGATCGTACAGTTGAAGTAGGTAGAGCATGCGTGCATCAGAACTATCGCAATGGTGGCACGATCACCATGTTATGGGCTGGCCTTGCAAAATACATGCAAATTCACAATTACGAATATATGATAGGTTGCGGTAGCGTAAGTATGTCTGATGGCGGCCACAGTGCAGCGAGCCTTTACAACAAATTACGTGATGAATATCTATCACCTTTAGAATACCGTGTATTTGCGCGCAACCCATTACCAATACAAGCGCTACACAATAACCTACAAGTTGCATGTCCACCGCTAATTAAAGGTTATTTACGCTTAGGTGCGTACATTTGTGGCGAACCAGCATGGGACCCCTACTTTAATACAGCGGATATGCTCGTGATGTTGCCATTATCAAGAATCAATCCAAGGTATGCGGCACATTTTTTAAAATAAGTGGCATCGCTAATAGAGCGTAGATTTGTGAAGGCAATCAACTAGCGTAAGCTGTATAACGTATTATTCATCAATGTAACTCACTCAACTGATGTAGAATAAAAGTCGACTTATTGACTAGCCTATTACTTTGCAAAGCACAAAACTCAACACCAATCCAACCAACAGGATCACTCGTTACTTTAGGGTAACGCGCGTTCTGTTACACACATTGATTGGTCTACTGATTGCCTCAATTTTGTTTCCATTCGCTGGCAATACAATAAAAGCGAAACTGATTCAATGGTGGTGTAGCAGACTACTTGCGGCATTCAATATCAAAGTAAACGTTATCGGAAGCCCACCACCGAATAGTGCACAGCCCTCTTCCAACTCAATGCTGGTAGCTAACCATATTTCATGGTCTGATATTCATGCACTCAACAGCGTGACTCCATTACGCTTTATTGCGAAATCTGAGATTAAAGGCTGGCCTATTTTTGGTTATCTAGTCACTAAAGCGAACACACTTTTTATTGACCGTAGCAAACGACAAGATGCTAAACGCACTATCGAGACGGCTTACACCAGCCTACAAAGTGGTGATAATTTATGTTTTTTTCCTGAAGGCACTACAACTGATGGCACAGAAGTTAAGCCTTTTAAGAGCAGCCTAATACAGGCCGCGATTCTGGCAAAATCTCACATTTGGCCAGTGGCAATTCACTACCCTAATCCAGATGGAAGCATCAATACCAAAATAGCTTACGCTGGGGAAACTACTTTGGTCGAATCGATGCGTAATATGCTGTTGCAACAAAACCCAGTGATCGTACTGAATTTTCTAGCTCCAATTTCACCACCAGATTATGAGGCAATGGACAGGCGGTCACTCACACAGCATATTGAAAGCTTGATTCGCAAGCAACTTATGCTATGACTTTTTAATTTGAATTGGTCGATCTAAAGGGTGAGCGTCGACCTGCACAATCGCTTTTGTATCTAAATTCATCGCTGTTAATTGGCCACCCCATAGACACCCAGTATCTAAGGCAAATACATTTTTTCGCTGTTGCAAACCTAGCGCAGACCAATGCCCAAAAATCACCTGCATATCACTACTTGCTCTATTAGGCACATCAAACCAAGCTAGATATCCATGAGGAATATCCTGCAACTCCCCCTTAAACTTAAACTCCATTTCACCTTCTACCGTACATACGCGTAATCGAGTGGCCGCATTGGTAATCACGCGTAGACGATCAACACCCGACAAATCTGAATCCCAATGATTAGGTAAGTTGCCATACATGTGTGTTAGAAAATGCAGATAGTCTTTGCCACGCAATGCTGACTCCACTTCTGCGGCATAGCTGAGAGACTGCTCAACAGTCCATTGTGGTAACAAACCTGCATGCACCATTAAATAATCAGCCTCTTGGTAGATTAAAGGCTGGTTGCGTAACCAAGCCAACAAAACATGGCAGTCTTCAGCGGCGAGCAAGGTATCAAGCGTGTCACCTCTATGTGCAGAAACGATTCCCTCAGCCACTACTAATGCATGTAAATCATGATTACCTAAAACAATACGTAAACTATCTTGATGCGCGTAGCACCAGCGCAACACTTCCAATGTACCACTGCCACGATTAATTAAATCTCCCACTAACCAAAGCTTATCTTTATCTTGGTTAAACTCAATACGTGACAATAGTGCCTGAAAAGCATGATAGCAACCCTGAATATCTCCTATTGCATAAGTAGCCAAAACTCAACACCGCCTTAATGATTAAAATAGCTCGTTAATAAAAAAGCCACTTATACAATAAGTGGCTTTTAATGTACTACTTTAAACTAAATATCTAATTAAAACCCAGCACCCGCTGCATTTGCCATATGTTTTACGGCCGCAGCAACTTCTGCATCTGATAATGCAGGGTTTCCACCTTTTGCAGGCATTGTACGTATACCTTTAACAGCATGGCTAACCAAAGTATCGTAACCTTGAGCAATGCGTGGCGCCCACTGTGCTTTATCGCCAAATTTTGGTGCATTCATTAATCCAGCAGCGTGACACATTAAGCAAACTGATTTATAAACTTCTTCGCCACTTTTGCCAGCTACTGCTGGTGCAGATGCGGCAGCTGCTGCAACAAGGTCAGTTGCCTTCGCTGGTTCAGCAGCTTTAGCTGGCTCAGCCACAACAGGCGCAACTTCGGCTGCTTTTGCTGGAGCTGCTTTTGGTGCAGGTGCTGTAAATTTAGCGCCTGAAGCATTTGCCATCTCAGCAACTGCACTAGCCACTTCTTCATCTGTTAATGCAGGATTGCCACCACGCGCAGGCATTGTACGAATACCTTCTATCGCATGCTTAACCAAAGTTTCATAACCTTGTGCAATGCGCGGCGCCCACTGAGCGCTGTCACCAATTTTTGGCGCATTCATTAAACCAGCAGCGTGACACATTGAACACACAGCCTTAACTACCTCTGCGCCAGACTTACCAACTGCCTCACCAGAAACCTCTTCAGCAACTTCAACAACCGCAACAGGCTTAATGTTCTCTTCGAGCTTTGCAACGACAGCAACAGGCTCATCAACCTCAACTGGATCTGTCACGCCAAAAATCTTGGCGACAATCACCACAAATGCAACAATACCAACGATACCAGCAAGAACTGCGAGCAAAATTTGCCCTAGAGAGTAGCCGTTAGCTTGATTATCTACATTGCTCATTACGTTTATTCCCGAAAATTATCGATAAAAATCTTATTATACCTACACTTTAGCTTAAGGTAAAAAACACATCTGCAAAAAATATCAAGACTTCATGCAATCTCAGTAGCATAAGCCCGCAAACAACACGTCAGTTTGCTATAATGCGACGTCACTTAAGCGCCCGTAGCTCATTTGGATAGAGTATCGGTTTCCGAAGCCGAGGGTAGTGGGTTCGAATCCCGCCGGGCGCACCATATAATAAAGGCTTACAGTTTAACGACTGTAAGCCTTTTTTCTTATATATCTCGCATGGGTAAATTTTAGATTTTCTTGCACTTCAATTCTGACTAAATTTTGTGCTCTACACGGAAGAGCTAAATCATTTTAAGCAGTGGATTTGAAATACATCGATGGATTACACGGTATTAGCGTTGTGAGGGATAATAGCGTCCTCATCATTTTTTGCAGCATTTTCGGAATAATCCCATGGAAATTAAAGTCAACTTTCTTGATAAGCTACGTCTTGAAGCTAAATTCGACGATTTCACGGTGATTGCCGATCAGCCTATCCGTTATAAAGGCGATGGCTCAGCACCCGGCCCTTACGATTACTTTCTAGCATCATCAGCCTTATGTGCAGCTTACTTTGTGAAGCTGTACTGCGACACACGTAACATTCCCACCGAAAATATCCGCCTTTCGCATAACAATATTGTTGATCCGGAAAATCGTTACCAGCAAACTTTCAAGATTCAAATCGAGTTGCCGCCAGATATCTCCGACAAGGACCGCCAAGGGATTTTACGTTCCATCGACCGCTGTACGGTTAAAAAGGTGGTGCAAACTGGGCCTGAGTTCTTGATTGAAGAAGTCGCGAATCTAGACGCTGATGCACAGGCGCTACTGGCGATGAGTCCAGCTAACGACACACTTACCTATATTGCTGGTAAAGACTTACCTTTAGAACAAACCATTAATAATATGTCTGCCTTGCTAGCGGGTTTAGGTATCAAGATTGAAATCGCCTCATGGCGCAATATCATCCCAAATGTGTGGTCACTACATATCCGCGACGCGCATTCGCCGATGTGTTTTACTAATGGCAAGGGTGCCACTAAGGAAAGTGCTTTGGCGTCAGCCTTAGGCGAATATATCGAGCGCCTGAGTAACAACCATTTCTATGCCGGGTCGTACTGGGGAGAAGATATCGCCAATGAAGCGTTTGTACATTATCCGAACGAGCGCTGGTTCAAGCCCGGCCGCAAAGATGCGTTACCGAAAGAAATTCTCGATGAATACACGCTAGAGATCTACAACCCTGATGCGGAGTTACGTGGCTCGCACCTCATTGACACCAACTCCGGCAATATTGAGCGCGGTATCTGCTCGTTGCCGTTTGTTCGCCAGTCAGATGGAGAGATCGTTTATTTCCCGTCAAACCTGATTGAAAATCTCTACGTCAGCAACGGCATGAGTGCTGGCAACACGTTAGCAGAAGCACAAGTGCAATGCTTATCGGAGATTTTCGAACGTGCTGTCAAACGCGAAATTCTAGAAGGTGAAATCACCCTGCCTTATGTACCGCAAGCTGTGCTGGCGAAATACCCGAGAATTCTGGCCGGCATTCAAGATCTGGAAGAGCAAGGCTTTCCTGTACTGGTTAAAGATGCGTCACTGGGTGGGGTCTATCCAGTGATGTGCGTCACCTTGATGAACCCGCGCACTGGCGGTGTGTTTGCCTCGTTTGGCGCACACCCAAGCTTAGAGGTGGCACTGGAACGGAGCTTGACTGAATTGCTGCAAGGGCGCAGCTTTGAAGGCTTAAACGATTTACCGCAGCCAACCTTCGCAAGTGAGGCAGTGACTGAACCAAATAACTTTGTTGAACATTTTATTGACTCTAGCGGCATTGTGTCGTGGCGCTTTTTCAGTGCTAAAGCGGATTACGATTTTGTTGAGTGGGATTTCTCTGGCAAAGGTGAAAACTCCAATACACAAGAGGCTGAGACATTGTTTGGCATTCTCGAAGCCATGGGCAAAGAAGCCTATGTGGCAATGTATGACCAACTAGGCGCGACAGCTTGCCGAATATTGGTGCCTGGTTATTCAGAAGTATATCCAGTAGAAGATCTAGTTTGGGATAATACCAATAAGTCACTGCTGTTCCGCTCGGACATTCTGAACCTACATCGACTAGATGATAAGAGTTTGGAAGCACTACTTGAGCGTTTAGAGAATAACGAGCTGGATGATTACGGCGATATCGGCACCTTAATCGGCATTGATTTTGATGAAAATACTGGCTGGGGTCAACTCACAGTGCAGGAGTTGAAACTTCTCATTCATCTTGCATTGCAGCAGTTTGATGAGGCGCATGAGCTAGTGGGAGCCTTCTTGCAGTATAACGACAACACGTTAGAGCGTGGGTTGTTTTACCAAGCTTTAAATGCAGTGCTGGAGGTGGCTCTGGATGATGAACTAGAGTTAGACGACTATGAGGTTAACTTCCGCCGCATGTTTGGTGATGATAGGATGGATGCCGTCATGGGTTCGGTCGACGGCAGCGTTCGCTTCTTTGGCTTAACTCCAACCAGTATGAAGTTGGAGGGGCTAGACAGACACCATCGACTAATTGACAGCTACAGGAAGTTGCATAAGGCGCGTGCCAATTGGTGACTAAGCCAGTTAAAATGACGAGTCAAGGCCTTTGTATTAAGGGCAAATAACGTGAATCTTTATTTGTTTGCCAATATTTTTGGTGTAAGCCTAATTGCCTAGCAAATAAATTGTGACACTAGCTCGTTTTGTGCAAGATCTAAAAATGCGCGCAATTTCGGTGGCATAAATCGCTGCTTCGGGTATACCAAATGGACAGGATCCGCTTTACCTTGCCAGTCAGGGAGGACTCTTAACAAATCACCACTAATTACTCCTTGTCTGCAGATAAAAGCAGGCAATAGTGCGATCCCCTGCCCATTTTCTGCCATCGATTTAACAATTCCGATACTATTGGCCATCGTGCGTGCTTGTAGTGGAATACTGAGATTACTTTCAATATTACTTAAATTCCAAATATCCCGCCCCATTGGGGTAAATTGTAAACAATGATGAGCATGTATGTCATGAGGAACGTCTAATGGTGCAGACCTCTCTAAATAATCACGACTAGCAAATATTGCCCAGTGTATTGTTCCCAGTGACTTTGCTACTAGACTGGAATCACGTAAATCACCTGTGCGTATAGCTACATCAACCCCCTCTGCCACTAGATCAACATAGCGGTCAGTCAAAATCAATTCCATCTCTAATTCAGGAAACTCTAGCTGCGTACGCTCTATCAACTTAGCTAGCATGCTATCACCAAGGTCGGCAGGCGCTGTCACTTTTAACTTACCCTGAGGCCGCTTTCGAGCTTCGTCAATAGCAGCCTCTGCCTCCAGCAAATAACTAAGACCCTGAGATGCATGGTGATAGTAAACAGTCCCAGCCTCAGTAAGGCTTAGTCTCCTCGTTGTGCGCTGCAACAAGGTAATACCCAGTCTTTTTTCTAACCTAGAAATCCTGGTGCTTATTGTTGAAGTTGGCAAACCAAGCTGCCTCGCTGCAGCACTGAAACTGCCAGCCTGCACGACTTTTACAAATACTGCAGACTCATTGAAATCCATGATTGTTCAATCAAATGAAAAGTTATTTCATATTTAACCATCTAGTTTATGATTTGTCATGTGTTTATAGTGATAACCATCGTAACGCAGCACAGAAATAGAGGAAAAATATCATGAAAAAACTAGCATTTATCAAACGCAGCAATGGCAATCATTGGGTAGGTGATGGCTTTCCTGTGCAAAGCATTTTTTCGTACAGAGATATTCATGAAGAGATGTCACCGTTCTTACTCATGGACTACGCAGCAAAAACAAGTTTCGAACCAACCAAGCTACGTCGAGGCGTAGGCAAACACCCTCACCGCGGTTTTGAGACAGTGAGCATCGTCTACGATGGACAAGTTTCGCACCATGACTCTACTAATGCTGGTGGCACTATTGGCCCAGGTGATGTGCAATGGATGACAGCTGGCTCAGGCATTATTCATGAGGAATACCATGGTGATGATTACGCTAGAACCGGTGGACCTTTCGAGATGATTCAACTCTGGGTAAACCTTCCGGCTAAAGACAAAATGACTGCACCAGGCTATCAAGGTATTACGAGTGCACAAATTCCAGAAGTTCAACTTGCTAATGACGCAGGCATCGTGCGCGTGATTGCAGGTGCATTTGCAGAGCAAAAAGGGCCAGCGCATACTTTCAGTGAAATGAATGTCTGGGATGTAAGGTTGAACGCAGGTAGTACATCAACATTCACTTTACCAGAAGGTCAAACCACTGCCATATTCGTCCTGCATGGTCTAGTTAAGATAGGTGATGCTCACCAGATCCAACCTGCAGAACTTGCTGTGATGCAGCGTGATGGTACAGAGTTGGTATTAGAAGCACAGCAAGACGCAGTTTTATTGTTATTAAATGGGGCGCCGCTGAATGAACCAGTGGTTGGCCACGGCCCCTTCGTCATGAATACCTGGGAAGAAATAAATCAGGCAGTTGATGACTACAACCATGGCCGCTTGGTAGCAGCATAGCGTTAAACGATTATTTTATTTTCAGATGATTTATTAAGGAGAAAAACCATGAGCAAACCATATGTACGTCTAGACCGTGATAACGCAGTAGTATTATTAGTAGATCACCAAGCAGGCCTTTTATCATTGGTACGTGATATCGACCCAGATCGCTTCAAAAATAACGTACTGGCACTTGCAGATGCCGCAAAATTTTTCAAACTGCCAACGATCCTCACGACCAGTTTTGAATCTGGTCCGAATGGTCCACTCATGCCAGAACTGAAAGAAATGTTTCCGGACGCACCTTACATCGCACGTCCGGGCCAGATCAATGCTTGGGATAACGAGGACTTCGTTAAAGCGATTAAAGCCACAGGCAAAAAGCAAATTATCATTGCAGGCGTTGTGACAGAGGTATGCGTAGCATTCCCCGCTTTATCTGCAATTGAAGAAGGTTTTGAAGTGTTTGTGGTAGCAGATGCATCAGGCACATTCAATGAAATGACACGCGATGCAGCATGGGATCGCATGTCAGCTGCTGGCGCCCAAATGATGACATGGTTTGGCGTTGCATGTGAGTTACATCGTGATTGGCGCAACGATATTGAAGGTTTAGCCACACTTTGTTCAAACCATATCCCTGACTATCGCAACCTGATGACCTCATACAGCACCCTGACAGCGAAGAAATAACTATCAACACCCCAAGACACTTCGTCGCGTCTTGGGGATCTACTAGATTTAGGATGACAGCATGACTACCACACCAGACACTGAACAAACAGCGACTGTTGTAATTTCACACCACGTGAAAGATGACGCTAAAAACAATTATGAAGCATGGTTAAAGGAAATCATTCCAGTTTCTAAGGGATATCCTGGGCACTTAGGGGTGGGCATCGTACATCCCGTTCCTGGCGCTACGGTTACCTATACTGTGATTATCCGGTTTGACACGCGCAAAAACTTACTTACCTGGATGCAATCTGAGGATAGAAAAAAACTCATTGAGAAAGTACAGCCATACCTAATCGACGATGATCAATTCTTTGTTCGTAGCGGCTTAGATTTTTGGTTCACCCCTGAAGAGGCAAAAGCCAAACTACCCACAAAGTGGAAGCAATTCCTCATCACGTGGTCGGCTATTTTCCCATTAGTACTGACTATATCAGCACTAGTAGACTGGCTATCAACATCTACACAGCTTAGCCTAAATCATGAGCTAAAGGTATTGAGTATTACATTTCTTGTAGTATTCATGATGGTGTATGTCGTCATGCCGCGCTATACCAAATTAGTACATCAATGGTTATTTAGTTAACACCAGCGTTTATTCTGTGACGCCTTTCATTTTTAATAACTCAGCAATGTGAGTGTTACCCGAACTGTTGGCTAGTGCTATTGTAGACTTTCCATTTTTACCACGCGCAAAAACATCAGCACCTCTCTCAATCAACAGTTCAGCTACTTCAGCGGTACCGCCTGAAAGTGAAAGTAATAATGGAGTAAAGCCAAGGCTATCTCTGTCATTGACATAAGCCCCTCTTTTAATCAACATTTCTGCGATTGTTTTATAGCCATGCATCTGCTTACCACATACCAGCAAAAGTGGTGTTACCCCTCTCCTATCATAGGCATTAACATCTGCACCTTTGTTAATTAATATACCAGCAATCACTGTGTAGCCTTTTTTTAAAGCAAGAAGTAAAACCGGCGTACCCTCTTCATCAGCAATATGTATATTAAAATTACTACGCACAAAAAGATCTACTACCGCTTGATCGCCATTACTCACCGCAAGTAAAAACTGCTCGTCATTGCGCTCAATACCCAGTCGCTTCAACTCATTGATAGCAGTCTCTATCCCTTCTGACTCACGGATATATTGAGACTGACGCACTTGTCTAAGTCTGAGAATATCGTCAATCACATCCTTAGGAAACCCTTGTCGGCCTCCGCGAGAATCAATAATTAAGCTACTAAAGTAATCGTGTATCTGCGGTGTATGCCACAACTGCTCAATCTTGATCAAAATGCGGTCAAAGCGCGCTTCAAGCGCGTATGGGTAATTTTCACCAAGGTATTCGAAAAAAGGATGTTTCACTGCCATAGTTGATTACTTAATTATTCCATCATTTAAGTTAAATTAAACCCACTTTTGCCACCTTCAACTAATAGCGAATAATTATCATTACAATAGTTGAGAACTAATAATAACTTGGGATACGAAGCGGAGCAAATTTTGTTAAATTAATCACAGGGGTATGACGTTTATTGTTTCAACAATCGGCGAGTATTAGGTGCACAGTTTATTATAATTCATCACAACAGAGGATAAGCTTATCTGTTGTTGCGCCAACATAAGATGATTTGAATATAATAAGTACCATGAGTCAATCCAACTTAAATTTAGTGAACTTCCCTGCCGTCATCAAACTTCATGCAGATGATGAGTTGATGTTAATTACAAATGAGTTTGAATTTGAGAATGACCAACATCTCAGCAACATGTACTTTCAGCCGCAAGACATTCTGATTGATAAACGTGGACATGTTTTTAATCTTCACAAAGCTGAACGGCTAACATTATTAAAAACTGATGATATTCTGTCACTTGACGAAGTAATTATGTTGGTAAAATTGCATTTATCCAACCATGGAGCGTGCTGCATATCAAAATTTTCAGCTAAATCTATTGAAGACGCACTTCATTGTCTTTAATAAAAAACTACTCCACATTACACTGAGTATGCGGCTGCATTAGCACTTAAGATCTGAACCTTTTAAAGTAATTGAATGCTATTTTCTTGAAAGCATAAACTCTTGATAAATATTTCTGTGCTTCATGCATGCTGCGCTTGTTTTATCTACGCATGTTTCACGTAATTTACAAAAGCAAGTCATGGCTACCATTTCATCTAAATTTGTTACTTGATGAGCATTGATAGCATGATGCATATCGGGCTGATTGTTAAAGTTTGAGCTCATGCCAAGTCCTAATTAATATATTCAATTGTCAGACTCAGCGCATATTAATTAGTTTAGAAAATATTCTAAAGATTTAAGTCATTTTAATATGATGCTACAAATCTGATTGCGCATTCGTTTTGATTAACGTAACATTAATTAGATGAATGATTTATTTAAAATCAGTAAAGCAGGTGGAAAGCGCGAAGGTGCGGGCCGTAAGGTTGGCTCAGGAAAGTTTCGCGAGTCAACATCTGTACTCAGAGTCCCAACCAGTCAAGCGCCTGTCATCAAAGACTTCCTAGTAGCTTATCAACGAAAAAAAATGATGTCCGACTTAGATGCAGTAACACAATTTGAATTTCCCGCCTTAAATACACAATCTGTTGAATTACCATTATTTAGCTCGAAAGTATCAGCAGGGCAACCCAGCACTGCTGAAGAACACATAGAGCAAAGACTAGACCCTAATGATTTTCTCATTGATAAAAAAGACTCCACTTTCTTCGTGACGATTCAAGGCTACTCAATGGTGGATATTGGTTTATTGCCAGGTGACAAAGCGGTAGTTGACCGCTCGAAAATTGCCTCTATCGGCGATATTATATTAGCGGTCATTGATGGTGAGTTTACGATTAAAACCTTAAGTAGAACCAAAGAAGGGAATATTCGTCTACTCCCTGCAAACTCTACTGGCACTTACGCTCCAATTAACATCACAGAAGAAATGAACTTTGAAGTTTGGGGTGTGGTGACAGGCTCTTTTAGGCGCTTTAAATAATCTAACTCAGGTAGTTGTTTTGAATATCCAACACTACCTCTTCAAGATTACTCCACAATTTCTGTGGGTAAAGTTGTGGGATGCATGGGTATATATGAGCTAAGTAACTGGTATCTTTCAATATATTCTTTAAGAAGCTTTATTAAACATATGCAACCAGCCACGCCGATTAATCGCGAATTTTTAGATCAGCTTTCAGGTGGTGTGATGGTGGAGTTCGGTGCAGAATGGTGTAGATATTGCCAGGCTGCTCAAGCCATCATTAAACACGCAATCGCAGGCTATCCAGATATCAAACATATCAACATTGAAGATGGCAAAGGTCAACGCCTAGGACGTACTTATGCGATTAAACTTTGGCCAACCCTCATTTTTTTAAAGGACGGCGTCGAGGTAGAACGAATTGTTCGCCCATCAAACCAGGAAGTCATTACGAATGCTTTAGCTAAGCTTAAATGACAAACGTCAACTAACTTCAAACAATCCCATCACAAGCCATTCTAAGAACGTATGCTTTGACTGATTTCAAGCAAGAAAATTAAATACTAGACCATGAAAAACTGTATGGTGACGACGGGTGGAACGATAAATACGGCAGCAACAAATACTGCGGTGAAAATAAAACGGATAAGTTTGTTTGATTCAAACACGGCAATATGGCGTGTTTCATCATGATGATTGATATTCATTTAAATCTCCTAAAGAAACTTTTGGTTTCTTGTTTATTACAAGTGAAGTGGGTAACTTCGGCGAATGCTTTAATAGTAGGTAACTATAAGCCAGCTTCATGTCATACAAATGACAAAGGGAGCCTAAGCTCCCTATTATAACGCATGAACAATAATTATTTGTTCATTACGTACATTGTTACTTCAAAGCCAAAACGCATTTCTGTAGCTGCTGGTGTTGTCCACATAATATTTCTCCAAAGTTTAATCTTATAAGAACCGACGGCTGTCTTGTTCATGTGATTGAATTATGCGCTGATTCAAACAATCAACCCTATTGTTGTTCATGAACAGTAGCTAAGTAAAATCATGAAAAGATAATTAAGTTAATACGCAGGTTTCAGCTGAAGCACTTTGTCATCTGCAACCATATATAACAAACCATCAGGACCTTGACGCACATCCCTCACCCTACCAACATTTTTGAATAGGCGCTCTTCACTGACCACTTTATCGCCATCAAGCTTTAGCTTAACCAAGGTCTGGAACTTCAGTGACCCGACAAAGAGCTGCCCCTTCCAGTCAGGGTAAGCATCACCTGTATAAAAGGTCATCCCTGAAGGGGCAATTGATGGCACCCATTTATAAATAGGCTGAGCCATGCCTGCTTTGTGCGTGCCCTCACCTATTTTGGTACCGATAAAATAATTGACGCCATAAGTAATCACTGGCCACCCATAATTCACACCTGCTTGCAAAATATTAATTTCATCGCCACCTTGTGGACCATGCTCATGCGTCCATATTTTCCCTGTCCATGGATTCACTGCCGCCCCCTGAACATTACGATGACCGAATGTGTATGCTTCAGTTGATTGCTCAGATGGACTGATGACAGGATTATCTTTTGGAATACGACCATCATCATGCAATCTAATTACCTTACCAATATGATGACTAATCACTTGCGCACGCTCTTGCTCGCCACGGTCGCCCAATGTGATATACAAATACCCTTGTTGGTCAAATAGGATACGCGAGCCAAAATGATGATCTTTTTGTAATTTCGGTCTTTGTGTAAAGATCATTTCTTGCTGCTGCAGTTGATTGTTTTGTAGCTTTGCTCGTATGACCTCAACCCCAACACCTTGCTGATCTTTAGCGGTATAAGTCAGGTATAGCCAACCGTTTTCACGATAATTAGGGTGCAGTACGACATCGAGCAAGCCGCCTTGCCCTATTTCTTCCACAATCGGAACACCTGCAACTGGGGCTGCTAATAACTTCCCATGTTCAATCACACGTAAGCGCCCTGGCTTTTCTGTCACCAGTATTTTCCCATCGGGTAAAAATGCGACACTCCAAGGAGAAGCTAGGCCTGAAGCAATAGCCTTAAGCGCGACATTTTTAACAGTAGTTGTATTTGCTTGCCCTGCTGACAAAGGCATATAAATTGCAACACCAACTGTCGCTAACAACAATAGCAATCCAAAAAGAATAAGTTTTCGTGCCTTCATTAACTTAGCCATTATTCCCTCATCTCTTCAACATCAGTTAGTTAATTACTATCAATTTGCGATTAAACAAACACTAAAAATTGCTCACACCATGTGATCGACCAAGTTTATCATCGTAAATTCAAGTTGAAAAAGCAACCAGTCCAGCAATACAGATATCTCTTTTGTTTTGTAGCAAGTGACAATTTGAGAGATGTGTTTTTAGAAAATACAAGATGGAAATAAAAAAGGCTTCTCAAAGAGAAGCCTTTTTTATTATTTTGGTGCCCAGGGCCGGAATCGAACCGGCACGCCTCGCGGCGCGGGATTTTGAGTCCCGTGCGTCTACCAATTCCGCCACCTGGGCCTCTTGGAATTATACATTCCTGTATAATTGCGATTCCGCTATTATAGCAAGCTATCAGCCATATGAAAACCCAAGATTTCGATTTTTATCTACCTTCTTCATTAATTGCACAACATCCTTCCACTGAACGTACAGCTAGTCGCATGCTATACCTGAATAGCGCGACCAGTGAATTAACGGATAAACAGTTTTTAGACTTTCCTGATTTCTTTAACGCTGGTGATTTACTTATTTTTAATGACACCCGAGTGATCAAGGCACGCCTATTTGGCCACAAGCACTCTGGCGGTAATGTCGAAGTATTGATTGAGCGGGTCATTAACCAAAATACTGCTTATGCACACGTTCGAGCATCGCGCGCACCTAAAATTGGAAGCCGCATCACTCTTAGCGAGGCATTTGATGTTGAAGTCACTGCACGTCATGACGATTTATTCGAGTTACATTTTTTAAGTGATGTTTCTGTGTTTGATTTACTGGAGCAACATGGTGCATTGCCGTTGCCTCCTTATATTACCCACAGTGCAACAAACCATGATGAAGAGCGCTACCAAACCGTATATGCAAAACACCTAGGCGCAGTGGCTGCACCTACAGCAGGCTTACACTTCAGCACAGAGATTTTGGAGCAACTCAAAGCTAAAGGTGTAAATATCGCTTATGTTACCCTGCACGTAGGCGCGGGTACATTTCAGCCCGTCCGTGTAGATGACGTGGCAGACCACAAAATGCACAGCGAACTATTCCATGTGCCACAAGAAACCGTCGCCTTAATTGAAGCAACAAAAGCGAATGGCGGCATTGTCGCAGCAATCGGTACAACCGCAATGCGCGCTTTGGAAAGTGCGGCAAGAAGTGGTACGCTGGCTGCTGGCGAAGGAGATACGGATATTTTCATTACGCCAGGGTATCGGTTTAATGTAGTTGACCGCCTGCTGACTAATTTCCATCTACCTAAAAGCACCTTACTCATGCTAGTCTCTGCATTTGCAGGAACAGATAATATTAAAAAAGCTTACGCACATGCTGTAGATAATCAATATCGATTCTTTAGTTATGGCGATGCAATGCTAATTGAAAAACTAGACCCAAAATTGTAATAAAAATAGTACGCTGATTAAAAATAATCATTAGAATTAATTGAACAAAGTTTCATAGTATTCTGACTAACAATCACTTAACCGTTTCAAGAAATAGAGAAAAAATGCGCGCATTGACCTTACTCATTCCTATTGCCCTAATGACACTAGCGACAACTGCTAAGGCGGAGATATTACCTGAGGCGCAAGTTGGGATTAAGATTCCACTAGTGAAAAAACCAACTACACGCCCAATGACGGTAGCACATATCTCAGGCCTGAAGCGCTATTACATTGCAGATGGCGGCCTAGCGCCAATGGGGAGTGAAACAGAGGCACCTTATTCAAAGTCAATGATTCATGCTTATGATGAAAACAGTCAGTACATTAACTCTTCACGTCCAGGCTACGATAACCGTTCGCTTTACTACAATACCAACACGCACCAGCTAGAAACCATTACCTACAATATTTCTAGCGATTTAGGATTTGCCCCAAACTCTGGTATTTTTTCTATTCATTTAACAGAATCTGGCGAATTAAAAGACTCTTCTGATGAAATTTCGCAATTCAATCCAGCATTCGGCGACTCAGCAACCATACCAAGCTATGATGCTGAAAATAAACGGTATTATGCAAAACAGGCACGCAGCAATAAAGTATTGATTGTGGACCCAAAAAGTAGAGAAAAAATTGGAGACATCACGCTAGAACTCGATAAAGCAGGTGCTGCACATGACGACATCAGCGACTCATTTATTGCCTATACTGCAATCAAAGGTGAAGAACTTGCTTTACTCGATGTAGACCATAAAGCAATCTTAGTATTTGATATTACGGGAAAATATGTTGGAAGGTCGGCTTTGCCTAAAACGATGAAGTTACGCGCAAACAACCATTACACTGGCCTAGGCTATGCAAACCAGATGCTTTTTGTTTTCCATGAACCTGAAGGTGAGTTTGGCACTTATTATGGATTTAAAATTCAAAAAGAATAGCTAAGCTGTGCTCTTCATGACACGGCATTCGGTAGCAAATGCACATTTTTTTGTTATTAAAGAACCTCTAATCTATTAATTTTAGATTAGAGGTTTTTATTTTGGCTAAATCAGTATATACATCTTTGTTGATTAAAGATTTCAAGCGTAAAGCAGGCAATATTAAAGCATTAAGAAAGGACATACGTGACTTGGCAAGGGTTGTTATCGAAATGGAGAAGGAGCAAGCCGCACTTCTTACAACAATCCAATCTCGTGAACCAGACTTTTTACCGAGCTCAGTAAAAGCTATAGCAACAGCCCCCAAAGTTCTTGGTTTGCCCTGGAATAGACTTAGCTTGTTGGCTCTAGAGGCAATTAAAAACTCAGATACTCAACCAGTTAGTACAAAAGACATTACCAATTATGTGATTATTAATGGACCTTTAGAAGTGGAAAACAGAAGAGCATATGCTGTAATCAGTAGGTCAGTTCGTGACACTATGAGAAGGCTAAGAAAAAAAGGTAAGGTCATCAGTTTTTGTGAAGGCTCTTACAAGGCAGGTGTTTTATGGCAACTACCTAGCACTGAATAGACAGTCTTCAGTTACTCGATTTCCTTGCCAATATTTTGACCACAAGCGAGATTGTCCAGTGTGAAGGCACTTCTTAAGTACATCTATGAACTGGTCATAAAACGATACGCGTCTATTGTCTTCTCGCCAAACTATCTCGTTGGCATATAGCTCAAGTAGTTTAGGGTCATTTTTATGTATGTGTGAGAACAACTTTCTCAACCTGAAGAAAAATGACTCTGCTTGATTTTCATTAACGCCATCAAGATCGCTATATGCCTCATCATGATTGACTTGCTTGAGATTATATCTACCGGCTAGAACCCCGTAACAATTGTGGCTGTCTGTGTATACGATGGTGCCAGGAACAACATACTTTGTTGTTAATGCCAAAACATCTTGATCATTTTCACTTTTAATAACGGTTATTATTGTCCTTTTTGCACCTTTGCCTGGCTCACCTCTTTGCCGCATAGCAATAACACACCTTTTGTTTGGATTCAGATTCCTCGCAAGCCTTCTATCAATTCTATTTGCTTTGAAATTAGCTGGCCTAATGTAGTAGTGAAAATAACAACCGTCCATCTCAACTTCGCCGTCCATTGGAGTTAAATCACGTTTTTCATAAATCGCTTCTCTAATTTTATGTTGAAATAGCAGTGTTGGCTTATAAGCAAAACCCGTGAAAGAGGAGTTTCTCAACGCTGCAGCACCCTCAACATTATTTACAAATATTGCTGTTCCAGCAAGTAGGTCTCTGAATGACTTCTTGTGATATGCGAACTTTGTACCAGACGTCACTGAAAAAGTCCGTGTGCAACTCACCTCGGCACATCTGAATTGTTTTCGTGATTTTATGTAATGATGCTTTCTTATCACGCCACATTGAGGACAGCATTGCTTTCCATCTTTACCCCACCTAACTTCACAAAGTAAATCGAACGCCTCCTGATCGGACATCCTAGCAATTTCAAGTGGTGACTTCGCACCTCTAGAATTTGGGGACAACAAAAAATGTTGAGCCATCTTAAACACTCCTATAAAACAGGAGATAATTCACAGACAAAGCTAGACCTTCAGCCCCTAATTAAGCTTTGGGGCTGTTGTAAAAGCATGACTAAACCACCCTTTACTTGACAAACAATAAAGGTGGGATTATTCTGTGGATGTTCGGTATCAATTGAACAATCCTATAAAGAGCCATCAGGTTGTCGCCTTATGGCTCTTTTGCTTTATATCTACTTATTCCATCAAACTAGTCCTTAGTTAATAAAAAATTTTTCATGTACAACTTAAAAAAATAAAATCATTAGCAGCTACTATTTACCTTTAACTCTTAAGTTATTAGGGTAAGTAACTTGGCTGTTATTCTTTCTACACTCAATCAACCAACATGCGACGTCTCTAGTCATTGCGTATCGGCCTTTCCTTCCCTTGATATAAAAAGTATTAATACTTAGCTGTTCTTTTTTAATTGCATACTTAACAGCCGCTACAGTCTTGTAGCCTATAATTTTTGATAGTAAATCAAGGCTTACGATTTCACCGTGCTTTTCTATTAACTCGTTTAATAGAGCCTCTTCTGCTGAGATTTCCATAGTTTTTCCTTATATTCATTTATTTTTTGTATTTTATGGACGCCTAAAACCCTATCAACAGGATTTTTAATTTAATATCGGTACTCAATTTTCACTTATCAGTAAAAAAATATTTTAGGTATGGGCAGAAAAAAAAGAGCGGAGTGGGAAATATTTATGACCAAGGCTTGGTACAGCGCTGTATCAAGTGATATGGAAATTGATAGCCCATTTAAATTCGAAAGGACTTTTCAACCTGAAAATATTAAAAGAGATGCAGATGGTAGGCTTTACTCAACAAGAGCATGGGATAAGTATAAAGTTGGGAAAAAGACACCCTCGAACAAATACGTTGCTAATAGTCGAATAGATCTTGTTGGATTGGTTGGCGAACGCTCAATAACTTCTGAATATATTTTTTACCACCCTTTGTGGGATGTGCTCAAAGGGTCTAACTACACTCAGTCATTTATAGTAGATTGTTTAAATAGGCTAAGCATCAAATGCCAAAGTAGTTATTTGAACTTGATAAACGTATCGATGGAAGACAAGTTAAATTCGTTTTATTTCATGATCGATAAATCTCCAAGTATCAAAATAGTTGAAGAGGATAACTATGAAGTTTCTCTTGATCATCTTGCAGTTCAACTTTTGATACTTGGCATTCCTAGGTACGGTCATCAAAAAAAATACTTAACTGACGCATCTGAAAATATCGTAAAAATACTTGGGCCTCTTTCATGTTCGCCTTGGTTTAAATCGTTTTACGAGGAGTTTTATGATTGGCTTGAAAAAAACTATTGGAAAGATCTTTTTGACTTATATTTCGAGAGAACTCGAGATATCTCCAGTATCAAAGGCTGGAGAAAAACAAGATACTTTTGGAATAAGCCCACTTTTCATAAAAGCTAAACTAATAAAGAAATTTATATTGTTTTTTTGTTGTGTTTTTTTACATAAATTTATTAAAGGTGGAATTTTTTGGTCTCTGCCGCCCTATTTGCCCCGTTGCACTTTAAGGTCAAATAAAATATCGAACTATTAGAGCTTCTTGCAGAAGTGAAACTCTGCCAAGTCTATCCAAAGCCTAAACCTTGTCCAATCCAACTACCCGATTGGCAATATTAACTAAGTTTTTTACTACCTAAGTTCCCACCAAGTTTTAATTGAACCTCTTGGATATATTCTAACAGATGCGTTCAATCGAATCCTAAAACAGGAAACTGCTCATGTCCTGCAGGTTCTACTCCAACAAATGTAGCATTTTCTTATACTTTCTGCGAAAACCCTGGTTATGGTCATCCTTATATTTATGAGATTACCAATACCTATGCATGTAAATCAACCTGATTTAACTAATCAGATAAGTTCGGTTAGCGTTGTTGCTTAAGATTAAGGATTTGCGCACGTTGTAGTTGTGCCAGTTGAGCTGGAAGTACAGAAAGTTGAGCAGACAGGTACGAAGTTTAAACAATCAATCGTAGTTGGTGAGGTGCAGGTGGTGCATGATGTGCTGTAGCCATTACAAACAGTCTGAGTTTGTGAGCCGATAGCATACGTTCCATTATTACATGAGCCATTAATTGCAGTTGTATAGGTGCTACTCCTAGTTACCCCACCATTTTTTTTCCAGATACCGGATTGGCAAAACTAAATTGGCCTATACCAAGCTAGCCTGTTCTGTCCGCCACCAGTATCCCCTACCAAGAAGCACTCTCCTGCTTTTATAATCGTTGATGTGCTTTCGTACCCGATGTGGCCTTCACTTTGCCCATTTTTCCTAGCGGCAATTACGCCGTCAATTGTGATATAGACACCCTGCTGAGTTGCACCTGCTGATTGCTTGTGAGCATAAACAAAGGCATTTACGTTTGGGCAGTATGTAACACCGAAGCTAACAGCAACCCTACTGCCCACAGGTGTTCCAAAGGCTTTGCGCCAACTACCGGATTGGCAATATACTTAAGGATTAGCACACGTTGTGGTAGTGCCTGTTTGTTGTGAGGAACAACTATGAGCGCAGCTTGTATCCCATGACAAACAAACCCAGCCAGACATTGAATTAAATCCACTACTACAGTAAGGAGTACATGTGGTTGCATACGCAGTACATACCGTCGAAGTCTGAGATCCAATTGCATAACTACCACTATTACAAGCACCATTAATTGGTGTGGTATATGTTGAGCTAACTCCTAATGTTGCAACCTTTTTCCAACTACCGGATTGGCAAGAAAGTATCAACCCTGACGCATCTCTGGCTATACGTCCATTTGTAGAACATACCGAGCCATCTACAACAACCGTTGTTATCTCCAAATTACCAGAAAGCTTATTGATTAAAGCCTCACCAGCTATAGTTAAGTTTCCGTTATCATCCGATGATAATGGAGACCAGGTTCCAGTACCACTACAAGTGTATGCCCTTGCGCCGGTACCTACGGTTGGTGCTTTAACTACACGGGTTTCGCCAGATTCAGTCGCGGTGCAAGGGAGTGAAACTAAATTAGCGTAAGTTTCAACTGGGTCTTTCCAGTAAGTTGAACCTGAGGAAGCTTTCCAAGTGTAAGGAGATGATGTTCCAGAGCATGCAAGAAGCTCCCCAGTGGAGCTTCTTGAAATTGACCCAAGTTTAGTGCATACATCATCTTTTGTACTTTCTGCATTCATGACTAATGGAGTATTCATTTCATTAGCCTCAGGATGACCGGGTACTTCAGAGCGATACAGGTAGTTTTGCGTTAAATCGGATCCATCAAAGTAAACTTGACTAGCAATGTGATTCTCATCGGCACGCTGACCTGAACAACTTAAGTTGGGAATAGGTTTAGTCCATTTCCCATAAGAGCCGATTGCAGTCGTTGGTGTATTGGGATGAATATATCCACCAGCAGGCCCAATTAAAGTAGATAAATTGGGAAGCCTTCCCATTGGGATATCTTGACCGCCTTCACTCACTACCAACGCGCTGATATCATTAATATTCGCCGGGTCTTTATATACAAAAACACAAATAGACTGACCGTACGGGTTAGTGGTGGCGTTCTCGAACTGCTTGGGAATGAAACCAGCAGTTTTAATCTCGTTGAAATTAATGGTTCTGGGTGTGGTTAAGGTAATAGAAGCATCAGACTTAACTGCCGAGGAAATACTTTGGATGTATTTCATTGCAGCGTTGTTGATCATCGCATGATACTGGGCGGTATTCTGATCGGTAATATCTTGAGACTTGACGTCTGAGAGTTGAACGCCAGCGATCATTAAAATAGATGAAATGGCTAATGCAACCAGTATTTCAAGGATGGTGAAACCTGAATGGTGAGTTAATTTTTTCATATTTATAAATTAACGACAAAAAATTAATTCAATTTAACCGTTTGCTGTTGATTTATAAAACTAGTCAGTTATATTTACTATGAACTCTAAATCTCAGTGCTACTGAAAACTGGGGCGTCGGTGTTCATGAATGCGATATAAGTAAAGTCATGAGTTGATTTTTTATCAAGAAGTAAATATCTTCGTCTTTTCACCTAAAAAGTAACTATATTTGGAATATAATACAATAAATTGTATGATACACTTTATTGTATGATTAAAAACAAGACTCTGCCAGATCCACGCATTGCTCAATTGGAGTCACTCCTTCTTTGGGAGGGGAGGCTTAACAATGCACGTCTAAGGGAGTTGTTTGATCTCAAAGGAGTACGTGCAAGTGAATGGATTCGAGCATTCCGCGAACAGCGCCCTGACTGGTGCAATTGGGATACGGTCACCAAGAGCTTCCATGCAACCGATGAGGCTTACCGACATGGGCCAAGCACAGACAATGGTGGGTACGGAACTACTACTTCACTAGCACAGTATTTGGCTCTAGTCGGAATCCCACATACTTCGTTTGAATCTTCTCTTAATCCTAGAGCTTGGGCAGCCTTCTCTGACATTTCGGTGCCAAGGCCTCGCATATACGCAACCATTTCCGAAGCAATCCGATTGCGAACAGGGGTTGAAATAACATACATGTCGATGCGAGAACCAAAGCCACATTTGAGAATAATCTACCCGCACAGTCTTATACAGGCAGGGAGGAGATGGCATACAAGAGCCTACAGCATAGAAAATCAGCAATTTAGGGACTATGCTTTGGGCAGAATTGTATCCGCCAAGCTTTGTGATGACATTTCAGCAAAAAATGAGAAAGACGATGAAGCATGGATGGCAAATGTTAGAGTTAGGCTTGTTGCACACCCAGACCTAAATCCGGATCAGGAAAACATGATCCGCTTCGAATATTTCGGTAAAACTGCAGCGCGAGTAGACACTTGTCGAGGAGCTCTGGTCAATTACTATATCTATGACATAAGAGCAGCTATAGACACCGCAACCCAGAAACCACCGGAATACCAGTTAGCTGTAGCGAATGTTGATGAGATCAAAAAATGGCTATTTCCTCTGAAATGAACACACGGGCGCAATCTCCCTCGAAGACCGCTGCCAGCTTGCTATTTGAGCGACTACCTGACAGATTGTTCGCTCCACTGGCTTCGCTTAACCGCTACAGGTACTGGGCCTTGTTGTGTTATCTGCATACAAGACGGTTTGGTCCTGATGCACCTCTCCCTCCAAGCAATGGATTTATGGTGAGAGACATTCTTCAGGATATCGAAGACTCATTGCTTACCCAAGATGTATGGGAAAGCGACGATGACCACACCCCCGAAACTCTTCCCAACGCGCGGGCACATATAATCTTCAACCGTCTGGTAGATTCAGGCTGGTTCAAGATTGACACTTTTGGATTGGAAAAACGAGTCACCATCCGTCCTCCTGTCAGCAAATTTCTGACATTTATGGTGGCATTTGCTGAAACAGGCCCGATCTTCGTCTCTGGTAAAATCAGGTCGATTGATATCAACATCGAGCAGGTGTTGGATGGTAAAGCGGATGGAGATACGCTTAGCGAGTCCGCTGAGCAGGCGCGAAATCTGCTAGAACATGTCCGCAATACCGGAACCACCGTCCGCGATATTATGGAAGTGCTATCCCAAGAATCCGCCACAGCACAGTACGTTCGTTTGTTTTTCAACCAATACATCGAACATGTCTTTATAGGTGACTACCGTGAGCTGCGTACCAAAGAGCATCCCTTATCACGCAGGCCTCAAATCATTCGAGCTGTCACACAGCTGCAAGAATCTGAACCACACCGGAACAGGCTGATTGGCTGGTATGAGACTAAGCGCTGTCCGGGTGATCGTCAGCGTGCCGAACTGTTGTTCGAGAAAGATATCCAGAGAATACTTGATTTGCGCCGAATAGATGAATACTTGGAACGTCTCGACGATGAAATTCGCTTGGCTAATCGCCGGGCATTAGCTTACTTGGATTACAGATTACGGTCATTGCGGCCAGTAGATCATATGATCAAAAACATCATAAGCAATTTGAATTCAAACTCCTTCGTTGATATGGGCGATCCATTCCCGGCAGATGAACTGATAAGTGGTGCTGGATTAGCTGAGCCTCGCAAGCGAATAGATCGACCAGCCCCATCTACTCTGCGGCGACACCTTCCGTCAGAAGAGGAAATCGCAAGATCAAAAGTCATGCTGCGAGCACGTGATGCCCGAACTGTTACGGCACCGAAGCTGGCGGAGTACGTGGGAAAACAAATCTCTACTGGGCAGGGTCGAATCACATATGACTCGCTTGAGCTTAACTCTGTTAGCGATGTACGTAATTTCCAAGCCTTGGGCACAATTGGTATGGCGATGACAGCAGGAAGCAGAAGATTACTGCTTTCTGCAATGACGCTAACACACGGATTCCGCGTCAAAACGGATAGCAATGAAGAAGTGGCCGGGAACGGTGTATCCGGTCGCCCCTTCACTGTTGAGTCCACTAATAAACTCGTAGAAAAACCGGAGTCATCCATATGAGTAGTCAATTTTGGGAACACGTTGCGGCAAAAGCAAGTGGATTAGTCACCGCAGACGAACTTGAAGCAATCGCCTATCGACTAGTTACAGAGCAGGTGCTATATCATTCAGATCGCCATAGCCGTGTAGCGTACGGACATGTGGTCGAATATGAACGAGACTTCAGGCAAGCGCTGGCTCCATTGGGAGTGACCATCGAAGTTAACAGTCAGTTGCGCTACGTCTATGCAAAACCACAACATATGAAAGCTGGTGCAGCCTCAGTAGCCCAAACGCTAATGGCACTGGTCTTGCGTGCCATCTATGACGAGTACGCACGTATAGGTCAATTTACGGACGATGGTGAGGTGCTCTGTGATTTGGTGGAGCTGGATGAAAAGTACCGGCTTATGACAAATCGCGAGATGCCGGGAAAAGGCGAGTTTTCAGGATTGATGAAGACAATGAAGCGCTGGGGTATCGCAAAAAAATCAGATGAATCGAACGACACCTCTGCTGACTTCGAGACTACGGGCACCAACTATGTCATAGCAATTCGTCCAGCAATTACTGACATCCTAGGAGAGACCGCGTTGATGCGATTAGCACAATGGTCTGCAGATTCGAACACAGCAACCAATACAGAAGAAGGCCATGAGGTGATGGAATGAAACGTCTTGAGAAAGTCAGGGTAGTTCAGTTTTTTTTGTTTGAGCGCCAAGAGATCCTTCTTGAAGAGGTGACTGGAATCTTCGGCCCCAATGCAAGTGGTAAGAGTTCCATGCTGGATGCAGTGCAGATTGCAATGTTCGGTGGAAACAGCCGGTGGGCTGCGCTAAATGCCCAAGCAGATGACGAGCAGCGCACAACACGCTCATTGAGATCCTACTGCCTTGGCCAATACGGAGAATCATCCGAGGATCGTGCCCGAGACAACGCCACGACTTACATATCATTAATATGGAGAGACACTGTAACCAATGAGCCATTAAGTATGGGTGTCTGTATCTCAGCATCTGCAGATCGTGAAGGTCATGAAATCATGGGCCGATACCTGCTACCAGGATACGAACTGCACATGGGAGACCATCTGGAGATTATTGACGGACAAGAGCGTCCAAGAGAGTGGACTACATTCCGTCATCAGTTAATCGATAAGAGTCGCGCAATCGGCAATGAGGTCATGTTCACTGATGCTCAGCGATACGTTAGTGCAGTCCTGTTAGCTTTGCGTGGTTCAGGTCATGCACCACATTCAGAGTCATTTATTCGAGCGTTCAGGTTTGCTTTGCGTATGCGGTTTGATAAGTCTGTTGACCAGATTGTACGTAATGATGTGCTTGAATCTATACCGACTAATATCAAACGATTCAGAGAAGTCACAGATTCTTTCAAAAAGCTTGCTGAATTAGTAGCTCAGGTAGAAGCCAAGATTACTGACGGCAAAAAGGTAGAGGTGGAGTTCGATAAAGCAATCGATGAATCTCGCAAGTCCGTCACTTGGGGAGCCATGGGTAAAATGGCGGCAGTTGAAGTAGCTAATGAAAACTTCAACCAAGCTAGTCATGAACGTGATATAGCAGAAGAAGCACTTAGCGCCATGAAGAAAAAACTTGATGAGCTAGATACCTCAATCCAGAATGCTACTGCAGAGGAATTGCGGTTCCAACTTGCGAAAGAGGCTCACTCCTCGCATAAGGATTACGGCACAATAGATATCGAGATTAAAGCGGCAAGCCAGCGCAAAGATAATCATATAAAAAATCTACGGTCAGAGTTAAGCTTATTGTGCAAAACATGGGACGACTCATTACAATCACCGCTTCTGCAGCCGATGGTTGCGGAGGTAAATCCGGTGCTAACAAATTTGAGGGTGTTACTGGATTCACAGGTAATTCCTTCAGTAGAGGATATTTCAGGAACAGTAACACCTTTGATGAAGTTATCTGAAAAGGCTTATGGTTTGTTGTTTGGTCAAGCCAATGATCTTAAGGCGCAAAAAAAGCACGTGGACGATCAATTGCACGATGCAAGGTCTGCCCTCGCACGTATTAAAGAAGGCAGAGCACCATTGCTGCCACATGTGCAGCGGTTGCTTTCTGAACTGGAGGACCAAGGCCTACACCCCATTCCAGTATGTGATTTAGTAAAGATTACTGACCCAGCATGGCAGGCAGTCATTGAAGCATATCTTAGCACCAACCTACAAGCCTTGCTGGTATCTGGTGATGAAGAAACAAAGGCCTTTAGTGTATATCGAAACATGACTGGTTCGCGCGCAGTCTATGGTGCGAAGCTAGCTCGGGAAAGCCGCCAGCAGTTAAATCTTCCTGCAGAGAAAGGGTCTGTAGCAGAGTTAATTGGAGGAGATCATCCGGCAGCTGTAGCCTATCTGCGAGGTATGCTTAATGATATCAAGCGAGCTGTGTCCGACCAGGATGCTTTGGCAGGTAAGCGTACTCTGACACAAGATGGTATGCTGGTTTCAAAAGGTGGATTCGAACGGCTGGCTCTGGTGCCTGCTGCCCGATTCATGATCGGGGCAGGCAGTGCAGTACACCGTGCTGCGCAAGAACAAGAAGTAACCAGTATTGATGCGGAATTAACGCAATTAAATAAAAGAGCAGCTCAGCTAGATAAACTGATGACATCTTTTCAGATGTTTTCAAACGAAATGCTGGCTTCGAAATCCGTGCTTGATCGACTGACTGAAATTGACCGTATATCAAAGGATGTCGAAACTAAAACGACAATGCTGACAGGAATGGCGGATGCCGATTACATCGAATTAGGAAAGCAGGAGAAGATATGGGGCCAATTGGCGAAAGGACTGGGCAATGATCGGGATAAACTCATTAGTCAGATTGGCTCAGCTGATGCCCAATTTTATAGTCTAAAAACTAATGAATCTAATGCATATGTGCAGGTGCAAAACGCATCAGACGCTGCGAACGAAGCTAGAAAACATCCTGAATATGACCACGAGTATTGGTTAAGTCAGTGGGATCGACTGCTGGAGTTGTTTGACGAGAATCCGGTAGAGAAGGTCAATCATTGTTATCAGCAGGCTAACCGAGCAGAAACTCGCATGAAGGATGCCGTAAATCGGGGAATGCGAGAGTTCGGTGTATTTATGCAGAAATACCGGGAGCAGATGGCGGTAGACGCAACTGACTGGCGTAAGGCGCACGATTGGATGAGTGATTTACTTAATCGTTTAATTAAAACGGACTTAGCCAGTTACCGTGAGGACATGGATGCCGCCTACCGCACTTCTCAGGAAACGTTCCGTAACGATGTGGCGATTGCCCTGCATAACAATCTAGAGTATTTGAGCGAAACGATGGATCGCTTAAACGCTGTGTTGAGAAATTGTCCGACATTCTCTAATGGAGAACGATATAGGTTCCGTAGAGTTGTCCGCCCACATCTGGAATCCCTGCTGAAATTCGTGAAAGATGTAGCTACTTATGGCCCTACTCAAGACTTACTGGGGGGTGCCGGAGAGATCCCGGAAGAGTTCAAGGCTTTACTTGAGGACAAAATAACCCCAGGATCAGGTAGTGCTAAAAGCCCGCTGGATGACTACCGCGAATTCTTTGATTTTGATATTGAGATCTTGCGTGAAGATCCTGTTAGTAAAGAGACTAAAGTCGTCGGTCACTTAAGCAAGCGACTTGGCCCAGGCTCGGGTGGTGAGCATCGTGCGCCGTTGTATGTTATTGCTGGAGCTGCGTTGGCTTCTGCATACAGGTTGGACAATGGTAACAAGGATGGTTTGAGATTGATGCTGTTGGATGAGGCATTCAATAAGATGGATATGGTCAACATCATTGCCACCATGCGCTATCTCGAAGCATTAGGGTTGCAAGTGTTCATGGCAAGCCCAGGAGAAAACCTCGGGACACTCACTGCCTTCCTGCATAGGTACTATGACATTCTGCGTGACCCAGATAATAACACGGTGATGTTTGCTGGGCATTCGGTATCCGAAGCGGTGCGAAATCTATTCAAGAGTGATTTGCCTGAATTTAACCCGAATCTGGTTACTCAGGAAATATCGGCGATGCGCTCGCAATTGATTGCAGAAGTAAATACCTGATGGATCAACTCGCACGCGCAGGCTTGGAAAAACTGCTGAACTCAGGAGAAAAGAGTTCAGCAGGATTACGATCTCTACAGGCATCCTTAACTGAGGCTAGGCTAGCTGATTATCGTAAGTTAACGTCGCTACAAAAGAAGGATGCTTTCGAGCAAACGATGCGATCAGCTCGGGCCGAAGGCGCAATTGAACTAGTCTGGGATAGTGGTCGCGAAGGTGAGGGATTCATCAAGCGCGTGAATCTGTTTGACGCTAAAAAACTAGCGCAGTTCTTGAATATCACATTGATTGAAGATCTGGTAGCGGAAGCAAGGGGGCGTTTGCAATCCCATCTGGAGTCATTCCCAGTATTGACTGAGGTCTTGAAGCGCTGGCTATTGCTAAAAAAATGTCGAGGGTTGGGGCCTGAAAGTTATCAGGATTGGCTTGACGCCATTCGAACAATCTCGGAGTGTTCCTTATCAGTGGCGACGCAGCAGAACTCTTTGCCTGTACGTGAATTTAGCGCACGACTCTTTAAGGACAGCAAACGTGTGGAAAAATTGATAGGCCCACTGGATGTGCTGCTTTCAGGTAGTACAGAGGGGGAAATTCGGCAGGAGGCTGCCGTCCTGCAAGAGTTGGGTCTGTTCCGTGAGGAGCGCCCCGTACTATTGGCCGGAAATATTGTGATAGTGCGAGAGCGTGTATCCGGTCTTCTGGATAAACCCTACGCTGGATTTTCTGCGAACACCTTACTTAGTCTTAAGGGCAAGCCTGACCTAGTGCTTACAATAGAAAACTTGACTACCTTTCATAGTGAGGCTCGCAAGCGCTGCGATGAAAATATATTACTCATTTATTCAGCCGGCATGCCTTCGCCTGCTTGGCGAGCTATGTATATTCGTTTGATAGGTGATTTGCCTGCAAGTATCCCTGTATACCATTGGGGAGATGTGGACGAAGGCGGATTCAGGATTGCCGCAATGCTTGTAGAAACGGTCAAGAGTGTCGGTCGCCAGATTAAACCGTGGAGGATGTCGCCAACTGATGTGCCTGAGGACATGCGACGTAAGGCCTCGCAGCATACATTGGAACGAATACGGCATTTCGCTAAGGTCGCGGGCTGGCCTGATCTTGGGAATGCTGTATTCGATGCTGGGTTTACAGTTGAGCAGGAAAGTTTATAAATCCACTTAAATTAGTCTACTTTGAGTGTTGCGTGATAGTTGAAGCATGATTCAATATAATTTGACCTGAAAAAAGAGTCCGCCTCAAACATAATTATTAATAAAGACTGGATGATGTAAATCAAAGTAGAAGAGATGAAAGACTAACTACTCCACAAAATCTGTGGATAACATTGTGGGGTGCGTGGGGATATACAAGCTAAATCATTGCTACAGCTAACTAACTACCCATCGTGAACTGTTTAGGCAATAAAAAAACCGCGTAAGCGGGTATACAAATATTACGTGCAAACCGAGGCCGACTCAGCGACGCAGGAGCTTGGAGTCGAAGAAGCGGCAAACAACCTCGATGCTAATCGTCGCGGACTGCTGCGGCTTCTGGCGTTTGATCTAAATACGCCGATACGAGCAAGCGATGCCTTGGGAGCCAAGCGTGTCGACCTCAATGTGGCCCAGGCTTTGCGGGTCGCTCTGGAAAATCAGCCAGAATATTTGATGCAATTGATTTCTAGCGAGCACGGACCAGCAATCGCGGCTGTGGCGGCAAAAATAGAGGTGGCGGCGAGCAGTTTTGGCAACAATTTCATGGATTACTCCTTACGGTTGGTGAGTCAGTGGTGTTTTTCGGCTCTTGGGGCAATTCATTGGTTTGTTGTGGGCTTTGCTCGAATAGCATTTCGATCAGGCTCATGGGGTCTTTGTCTTTACCCTCTGCTTGGTGGGTTCGATAGTTAAAGTCCAGATCGATCTTGGACTGTAGATCGGCGGCATAATCTTTTGGATATTGCGCTTGTTCGATCGCTGGTAGTTCCTTGAAGTGATCGAGTACGGATTTGAAGAAATTGGTCAGTTTCCCCGTGCTGTTGTATTCGTTCATGGCTTGGGTTGTAACCTTTACACGCCATTCTTCTTCTTGACGATCGGCTTCATAAGAAGCTGCTCTTCGTTCATTGACTGTGTAGGTCCCGCTATCGTCATAAACGATGTTTGCCAATTGCTCTCGTGATAAACCGGCAAAGGGATTTTTCTCAGAATTTCCGCCTCTGGCCGCACTATTAACGTACGCCGTCGCCTGCTTGGCTCTAGCCAATAATTCTGGGTCGTTCGTTTTGGGCACTTCACTATCGTGCTTGGCTTTGTTGGCGAAGTAAGTATCGCCCTGAATCTGACTCAAAGCAGTCTTTGCCTTGTCTGCCAATTCCGAACGGGTGAGTGTCTTATCCCGCTCTTCGGCACGACTGGCGCTCGCGGCCAGCTGTTGGGCCAGAGTGGAAATGGTCAGCGTACCGCCACCTTGGGAACCTGATGCCCCCTGATTTTCCGATGCCTCAGAAACCTGACCGGTCGCCGAAGCCGCCTTGAGGCCCGACGTGCCCCCTGTTTGGGCTGCGGAATACGAACCAACAGAACCGATCATTATTTCCTCCCCGTGAGCCCGAAATCTATGTATCCGGTCTGATCTTATCACCATGCCATAAATGACGTCAAATTTATTTTTGCATCGAAACTCTCTGAGGCCGGTGGCGTGCCTGCCAAGGAGGTGACCAAGAACCTCGGCATATCCATCCGACGCTGTGCCGCTCGCACGCTTAGCGTGCTTTATTTTCCGTTTTCTGAAGCGACCCCAAGATCGAATCTGCCAAGAAGCTGCTGGCCAGCGGCGTGCCTGCCAAGGACGTAGCCAAGAACCTCGGCGTGTCCGTTCCTACGCTGTACCGCTGGGTGCCAGCCTCGGCGCAGCCTTAACGTACTTTAAATTCCGTTTTCTGAGACGACCCCTTAATGAGGTGACTTCTTTAAAAAGTAAAATTGTGCTTTTGCTACCTAATACCGTCATGACAAAAAAAACCGCCATCTTTTGAATGGCGGTTTTTTTATACCTAAAACTCAAATACCTAACCCAATAATGTTTAGTTAAATATTTCTAGGCGTGACTTTCCAGCTATTTGGTGTGTAATCCCAATGTTTACGCCAAGCACCAAGTACTAAGTTTGGATATTGCGGCTTACCCAAGCTACCGTTATAACGACCCAGTGCACGATATAAATCACCGCGCTCAATATCGACATAGTGCCTTAAAATTGTGCAGCCATAACGTAAGTTAGTACGGAGCAGAAATAAATTATGGTCATTTGCGCCAATGCTACGCACCCAAAAAGGCATCACCTGCATAAAACCGCGTGCGCCTACTGATGAAACGGCATATTTCTTAAAGCCACTTTCAACTTGAATTAAACCAAGTACCATTTGTGGGTCTAGCCCAGCCCTGCTTGCTTCATAGTGCACAGTGCGCAAAAAATCTTCTCTGTGCTGTTGGTCTGGCATTCTTTTTTGAAGGCGCTGCGACATTTCGTTCAGCCATGCGCGGCCTTCTTCTTCAGTTGTAAACGTGAGCGTAGGTACGGCACGATCACTCACGCTGCGCTGCATCAGTGCTTTGACACTATTAGAAAGCGGCTCTTCTCTCTGTGAACCAGCAAAGCTCATGTTAGGCACTGAAACACCTAACAACACAAGCAAGCTAATTCGTAAGATTTTAAGCACGAAAATTTCCTAATACATCCATTGCAATATGTTGATACTAAGCCAAACGCTGCACAAACTCAACCACTGACGTTAACGCAACGGCTTGTGCATCAGCTTGTGTTCTGGCTTTATATTCCACATTGCCTTCGTTCAGGCCACGTTCGCCAATCACAAATCGATGCGGAATCCCCATTAAATCAGCTTCGGCAAACATCACGCCTGGACGCTCACCTCTGTCATCTAGCAATACATCAACGCCAGCTGTCTGCAAATCATCATGCAGTTGATTTGCCGCTGCTTTAACGGCTTCAGATTTATCATAGCCAATTGCACAGATGACCACTTCAAATGGTGCCATGCTCTTAGGGAAAATAATGCCGCGCTCATCGTTGCCTTGCTCAATGGCTGCGCCCACAATACGAGACACACCAATGCCATAACAACCCATTTCCATCACTTGGGTTTGTCCGTTTTCATCTAAATAAGTTGCGCTCATGGCTTCTGAGTACTTGGTACGCAATTGGAATATATGGCCAACTTCAATGCCGCGGCATAGTGACAACACGCCTTTACCATCTGGGCTAGCATCACCCGCAACTACATTACGGATATCTGCCACCACGACTGGCTCTGGTAAATCACGACCAAAATTCACACCACTTAAGTGATATTTAGGTTTGTTAGCACCACAAACAAAATCACTCATGAGTGCGACTGTTATATCTGCAATTACCGTTACATGAGCGCCAACACCAACAGGTCCGATAAAGCCAGGTGGGCAGTTAAGGTTAGCGCGAATTTCTTCTTCAGTAGCAAATCTAAAATCTGCAAAACCTGCTAGCTTGCCCAGCTTCACTTCATTGAGATGGTGATCACCACGCAATAAAGCTAAGTAAAATTTGTCATTGCCAGCATCATCTTTAGTAATCAGCGCAATGGCTTTTACTGTGCGCTCTACGCTAATTTCCAATAACTTAGCCACATCTTCACATGCTGTTTGTTTCGGCGTATCAACTTCACGCATACTTTCTGTTGCATCTGCACGCTTATTACTTGTTGGAATTGCTTCAGCTAATTCTACGTTGGCTGCATAATCTGATGTCTCGCAATACGCCAAACCATCTTCACCAGAGTCTGCTAAGACGTGAAACTCATGAGAACCATCGCCACCAATTGCGCCTGTGTCCGCTTTTACTGCGCGGAACTTAAGACCCAAACGCGTAAATACATTGCTGTATGCCTGATACATCGTTTCATAAGTTTTTTCTAACGAGGCAAAATCTGTATGGAACGAATACGCATCTTTCATCATAAACTCACGCGCGCGCATCACACCGAAGCGTGGGCGAATCTCGTCACGGAACTTAGTTTGTATCTGATAAAAGTTGAGTGGCAATTGCTTGTAACTGCGGATTTCTTTACGCGCAATATCCGTAATCACTTCTTCATGCGTTGGGCCAAAACAAAATTCGCGCTCGTGCCTATCTTGAATTTTAAGCATCTGCGGACCAAACACAGCCCAACGGCCAGTTTCTTCCCATAGCTCTTTCGGTTGTACTGCTGGCATTAAAAGCTCTAATGCACCTGCATTGTTCATTTCCTCACGCACTACACGCTCCACCTTACGCAACACACGCAAGCCTAATGGCATCCAGCTATATAAGCCTGAACCTAAACGTTTAATGAGGCCCGCACGTACCATTAAGATATGGCTTTGCAGTTCGGCTTCGTTAGGGGCTTCTTTTTGGGTATTAAAGAAAAATTGAGAGGCGCGCATAGTAGTTTGAGATCAGTGCTAAATAAAAATGCGAATTTTACAGATAATCAGTGTGTTAGTCAGTAATACTTATTACACTGCACCCGCAAGCTTGCATTATTTAACGTCCGATCGACCTTTTAAGATGGGACTATCCACTGGAAAGTAGCCAGATTTCCACACTGCAAACGGCACGATGGTGGCAGGATAGCCATTATCATAAAACCAACTATCAACAGCATAACGCTCACCCGTTGCAAGCTCATGCATGACAGCCGTACTGTGCGGCCAGCCAAACAGAAAGAAACTGCGTGTGCGCATATCTTCTATTTGATGAAGTTTGATTAAGCCATGCTGTTGCATCAAGCGCATATAAGTTGTGCTGTTAATGGCCTCGTCGTTGCAATCTAGCTGTCCTGGGTACTTGGAGTTATCAAAGGTGCCAGCACGATCAGTACTTGTTGCAGTTTTAGCGCCGATTATTTTCTCCAGCATACCAATCGCTTCTGCGATATGTTGTCGTTCTAATTGTGCATCTATATGCTGGTTTGAATTTTCGAATATAGCCGTGATGGTTTTCCACTCATCATTAGCTAAAGAGGTCTGTTTGATTTCTGCACAGCCACCGCCTGTACAGATTTCAAATGCTTTTAGTGTTGGTGTTTGTTTATAAATACGCGTGATGTCAGTGATTGCCGCTTGCAGATTCAATGGTATCAATAAACCGATACTCAGCAAGCTACTATAAAATAACTGGGGCGTTGGGTAGCTCATTGTGATTTTCACCCTGATTTTCACTCTGGGCTGGGTAATATTGAATAAGGTGTTCGCTAATTTTTGAGATGCCATCAACTACGCCAGCCTCAAATTTCCCTTGCCTGAACATCAGTTCCATTTGGTGGCTAATTTGCTCCCAACCCGCGCCTCCCACATGCTGATGTATGCCACGATCTGCCAGAATCTCAAAATCATGATCTGCTAGCAACAGATAGATCAACACGCCATTGTTTTGCGCTGTGTCCCAAACTCTTAACTCTGAGAAAACTTCTAGGGCGCGTTGTTTAGCTGTTTTTCTAGCAATCAGCTCTAAAAATGATAACTTAGCCTCCACGGCAAAACGGATCTCTCCTGAATGCAATGCTTCGCTATTAGCAATAGTAGCCTCGATGCGCTGTATTGCAGCGTGAGAAAAATGCTTTTTCACTGCACTTGGTAAAGCACAGAGATGTCGGCACCAACGTTTCATATCTTCGCGCTTTATACACCAGCGTTTCATGAATTTAGCCATTACCAATCTCCAGACGCGCCGCCGCCGCCAAAACCACCACCTCCGCCGCCACCCCAACTATCCGATGAGTGCCCCCCGCTGTACATACCGCCACCCAGATTTCCTAACCCAGCTGGGCCAATCAATGTCAGCACAAAGGCGACTACCCCCAACAGCAATGCAATGAACAATCCTACGCCAAAAAACAAAGCCAGCATGACAATCGCACCACCATTCAACATACCGCCAAAGAAATCACCAAATATCGCGCGTAACAAACCACCTAAGATCAACCCGCCTATCAGCAATAAAGGTAAGAAGTCGGTAAAACTACCCTGATTATTTTGCTTCGTTGGTGCAGGTAACTGCTCACCAGAAATTAAACCGATTAGTGTATCAACCGCTTTGGTAATACCGCCATAAAAATCACCTTGTTTAAATGGCGGCGCCATGACTTCGGTAATCACACGCTTGGCAATTAAATCAGGTATCGCGCCTTCTAAACCATAGCCCACTTCAATCCGCATTTTACGGTCATTTTTTGCCACGACAATCAGTACACCGTCATCTTCTTTTTCTCGCCCTAGCTTCCAAGCATCAGCGACACGGATGCTATATTGCTCAATCACTTCGGGTTGAGTAGTGGGCACAATTAACACTGCAATCTGGCTGCCTTTTTCATGCTCAAATGCCGCTATCTTTTGCTCTAGGACACTTTGTTGATCGGCGCTAAGTGTTTGGGTTAAGTCGATAACCCGATGCTGTAAAGTGGGGATAGGCACAAGCTCGGCCTGCACATGAAACGATGCAAATAGCATCATAAAAAGTGCAACTAAGCTTGTTCTAAAGAGTGATGTCACGCTAGTCACCTAAGTGGTTGATATTGGCGCGATTATTTACTCTCAAAATTAACAGTAGGCGCAACAGAGATTGCCTTTTCATTTTCTACGGTAAATGATGGCTTTGCTTGGTAACCCAGCATCATCGCGGTTAGATTATTAGGAAAACTACGCACCGCAATATTGTAATTTTTAATAGTTTCAATATAGCGATTACGTGCAACGGTAATGCGGTTTTCCGTGCCTTCCAACTGCGCCTGTAAATCTCTAAAGCCTTGATCTGCTTTCAGATTAGGATAGTTCTCTGACACCGCTAACAAACGTGATAATGCAGAACCTAGCTGCCCTTGTGCCGCCTGAAACTTAGCAAAAGCCTCAGGGTCATTCAACAACTCAGGTGTCAATTGTATACTGCCCACTTTTGAACGCGCATCCGCTACTTCTGTCAGCACCTCTTTTTCATGTGAGGCGTAGCCTTTTACCACATTGACTAAATTAGGCACTAAATCTGCTCTGCGTTGATATTGGTTCAATACCTCAGACCAGCCCGCTTTAGACTCTTCGTCTAATGATTGAAAGGTGTTGTAACCGCAACCAGTTAAATTCAACACAAGTAATATCGCTAAAAACCTCAAACCTAAATTTTTCATGGTGACTCCTCTGAAATTAGTCAATCGTTCGGTATCAATATTGTGCTATCTGTCTAATTTACAAGTACTAGTGTACTTAAAGTTATTCAAGTAAGTTTTCAAGTACCACTGCTTTAAACTTCGAGCACTACTGTATTAACAGGTTTTGCAAAATACGTTTAGCAGTGCATAAATCTGCCCAAGCTTTCGCTTTATAAGTAGTATTACTCAATAAGAATGCAGGATGATAAGTAACAACCACTGGTAAATTTTGATAAAAAATGGGGTTTGCTGATTGAACATTTCGCCAATCATCGACTGCTTGCAATTGCCCAAGTAAACTATTCGCAGCCGACTCGCCCATGACCATGACTAATTTAATAGCTTGCTCATTGAGTGTATCTACATTGGCATTTGGAATATCAATATGACACTTCATATTAATCGCTTTAAGCATATTGCTCAAAAGCGTTTCTATATCCTGCGCATTGCTACTTTCTATCGCACTATCCAGTACAAACGCAACCGTTGCATCATCATTGATTAATAAACGGAAAGGTTCAGCTGGCGTCGCAACCACCACGTCTTCCTCACGCTGATTATCCAGTGGCGCTGGCTCAATAACTGGCTCAATAACTGGCTCAATAACTGGCTCAATAACTGGCTCAATAACTGGCTCAATAACTGGCTCAAATTGCGGGCTTACTGGCGGCGAAGGTTCAACAAAAGTTTCACTCTCTGGAGTTAACGCAGTGACATTTTGAATACTACTTTTAATACTAGGCAGTTGACCTTTTAATTGCCAAACAGGCAGCAGCTCGAGCTCTCTCAACACATCCTCACGCGTCATCAGGCTCATATTGCTAGTCCCATTAAAATTGCGTCTTCACGTCCATGATGCGCTGGGTAATAGCCTCGGCGCACAGCCATTTCATTAAAGCCAATATTCTCATATAAAGCAATCGCAGAAATGTTACTCGCTCTTACCTCTAAAAACATATTGGCAGCTTTAAGGTCTTGCGCAATCTGTATCATGTGTTCCAATAAAAGCCGTCCCAACCCTTGTTTTTGATACGACTGACTGACACTTAAGTTTAACAAATGCGCCTCATCCAGCACCATCATCATCAAAGCATAGCCGATGATATTGCCATCTTGCACCAGCACCCATGCACTATGCGCCGATTTAAGAGAATCAGCAAAATTTCCACGCGTCCAAGGGTGCGAGTAAATATGTGGCTCGATTTCCATGATAGCGTCTAAATCACGCTCAGTCATCGGGCGAAATTGATAGTTTGGCTTAAGTACGGCACTCATAAACGTAAACCCTGCTCTCGCTCTGCTGTTTTCAGAGCTACTCGATTACGGATATAAATTGGCATGGCGTCTCCAGCTGGTTTAGCCTCGCCACTTTCAAATGTTGGTTGTGCTAATGCTAAAACAGCACTCGCTATCGGCAACAAAGCGGGTTGTGTAGACTGTATCTGTCCACGATAGGCATCTGCCAACACTTCACCGTAAGTTTGCCAACCACTACCCACACCGACCCAATCATCGCCTACCACAGCGGGGACGGCATCAGGCTTGTACAAACCTGGCTCGATGATAGCCTGCCAGCCTGAAGTTTTTTTCACATAAACTGCATGATAAACCTCGCCCATGCGGGCATCTAAACAGGCGATCACTTTAGATTCACCACTCGCCTCCGCCAACGCCATTAGTGTGCAAACCCCTACCACACGTAAATTAGCGCCAAAACCCAAGCCTTGTGCCACACCGGCCGCGATACGAACACCCGTAAATGAGCCCGGCCCAGCGCCAAACGCTAAGCCATGTAAATCCTTCAAATGCAGCGAGGCCTGATTCAATAAGTTTTGTATCTCTGGCAGAATGATTTGTGAATGGGTTTGCCCAGCCAACACATCATACTTAAAGGCAATACTATCTCGCCTAACGGCAAGTGACAAATATTCGGTTGAGGTATCAAAAGCTAATAGATTCATTGGTTAGATTTTAGGTCAGATTTTTTAAATTACACGATAAAACAGGTTAAGAAAAACAAGTCATCAAAACAGAGCATGCCAAATTACCCAAAATTGCCTTTTGGGTAATTATTAACACCTTTAGGAGTAACTATTCATATAAGTTAGGCCATGTAAAACAATGCGCAATATGCACGAGATTTTATTCTCCCGCTATTTTGCCACGCAATTGCTTTAAATGCCCACGTTGTGATTTTGTTTCTAACCTGCGTTGCTTAGATCCATAAGTTGGCCGCGTGGCATAACGTGTAGGTTTAACTATACTCGCCGCACTCACAATTTCATGTAAACGTTGAACGGCATCTTTTTTATTCGCTTCCTGTGTACGATATTGCTGTGCTTTGATGATTAACACACCATCATCATTAATACGATTATCCTTTAGATTAAGTAATCGCTCTTTTAACCAATCACTCAGGCTTGAAGCCTTAATATCAAAGCGTAAATGAATCGCACTCGATACCTTATTCACATTCTGGCCACCTGCACCTTGGGCTCGAATGGCGGTCAGCTCGTACTCACCTTCTGGAATCTGAATAAATTGCATGACAATACGGTTTAGATAGCAAACAAAAAAGACAACTATAACGCCAATTACTTTAAAACATTGATAAAAATAAAAAGCTGACAAATTGTCAGCTTTTTATTTTCTTTTAAAACATATGTACGAGTAAATAACATATGTAGTCATTATGTATCTCTAGTGATAATTATCTGACACCAAGATCATCATTTAGATTTGCGGCTTTTGATTACTCGTTTTACTCATTTTCACGTTCTTTGGAACAGACGCATCTTTTACGCTCACTTCGACCGCTTTAACTTTTGCGACAACAGGCTTTACTTGAGGCTGGCTACGCATATGTGCGGCTACACCAGCATCAGCCTCTGCAGTACAGCCGCCACCCATCACTGTTTTGTTGCAATCTCCAGCAAAACTAAGCACGGAATACGAAGAAAGTACGACTGCAAAAAACACTGATACAAAACGAAGCATGATGAATTCCCAAAGTTTAAAACGTATGCGAAACTTTTAGCACCATATGATCTATGCTGCTAAAAATATAAAGGACGCGCATTTTAAACTAATTAGAAAATCAAAAGTACGGGATTTACTCCCTAGTCATCACTTTTACAAATTACTTACATCTGCAGTAAAAAAAGGGCTCAAGAACAAGATAAATGCCATTAACTCATCACCCCCATAATCCAAGTGAATTAATGATCGGCAAAAAACGCCTGCACGTCCGTCAATACACGCGTGCGCTTGAATGGTGGCAAACTTTGCCAAATACGCTTACCGTAAGATTTTGTAATCAAACGCGGATCACAGATCATCAGCACACCCCTATCGTTTTCATCGCGAATCAAACGTCCGGCACCTTGTTTTAAGGTAATCACTGAATAGGGAAGCTGATACTCCATAAATGCATTTTTACCTTCTGCATTCAGCTTATCTACACGTGCAGACAACACAGGGTCATCAGGGGGCGCAAAGGGCAACTTGTCAATGATCACAACGCTTAATGCCTCGCCGCGCACATCGACACCTTCCCAAAAGCTCTGGCTACCCACCAGCACGGCATTGCCCAGTTGCCGAAAGCGATCAAGCAACTCAGTACGTGAAGTGTCGCCCTGCAACAATAAAGGACTCTCTATTCCATTTTCGGCAAAGGCATCTTTCAGCAAGGCATGTATTTCACGCATCGCACGCAAACTAGTAGACAGCACGAAAGCTCTGCCACCGCTTGCTTGCAATACTGGCAATGCCGCAGCAACGACACAGGCAGTATAAGAGGGGCTATTCGGATCAGGCATTTCAGGCGGCACATAAAACAAGGCCTGTTCCTGATAGTTAAACGGGCTTTGCCATGAAGCAGTATGTGCATCTTGCAAACCCATTTGTGCCACATAATGGCTAAAGTCATTTTTGACAGCTAAGGTAGCCGATGTGAATATCCATGCACGCGGCTGCGCATTCAACTGCTTACCAAAGCCTTCAGCGACACTCAGTGGCGTCGCATGTAGCTGCACCGACTGCGTAAACACCTCTACCCAACGCACCAGATTATTATTTTCAGCCGCATGCCATCGGCTCAGTAAATCATGTAACGCCATACTGCGTTGCCAACACTTTTCTAACAATGGGTCTCGTGCTGCTTGCGTTTCCAACACAGCAGATAACGCTTTTAACTGCGCCTGCATATGATCAAATGAAGACTGAAAGTCTTTGAGTGCTAATGCTTTCTGCACTGGCATGCGCGAGCCTTCATAAGCAAAAACCAGCCTAAAGTCTTTGCACGCTTTTTCTAATACTGGGATCACTTCACCGAGATGCACACAATCTTTGGCAAGGCTCAAATGCGCCGCGGTGCAGTCTCGTGCAAGTTCCAGCAATTGGCTGGTAGAAATATCCTCGCCAAAAAACAGACCCGCCACGTCTGGCAATTGATGTGCTTCATCAAAAATCACAGTATTTGCACTAGGCAATAACTCAGCTACGCCCTCATCACGCAACATGACATCTGCAAAAAATAAGTGATGATTCACTACCACTACATCTGCCGCAAGTGCTTGCTTCCGCGCTTCCATCACAAAACATTCTTTATAGAAATTACAATCACCACCCAAACAATTATCGCGGGTTGAAGTGACGTTAGCCCATATCGTGGCATTTTCAGGCACGGTGTTCAGCTCACTTTTATCCCCTGTTTTACTGTTTTCAGAAAAAGTCTTAATGAGATGCACGTACTGTGCATCGTCACGCGCGGCAAAGCGACCTTCATTCACCGCACGCTCTAAATGGTAATGGCAGACATAGTTTGACCGACCTTTAAGCATAGCCACGGTCACCGGCACTTTAAGTGCATCGCGAACATTGGGCAGATCGCGGCTGAATAACTGGTCTTGGAGGTTTTTAGTCCCTGTCGAAATAATGACCTTACCGCCAGTCAGCAATGCTGGTACCAAATAGGCAAAGGTCTTGCCCGTACCAGTACCTGCTTCCGCAACCAATTGGGTGTTGTTTTCAATCGCATCTGCAATCGCTAAAGCCATTTCCAATTGCTGGGTACGCTCATGATAACCAGCAATATGCGAAGCTAAAATGCCATCTTTTTCAAAAACTTGGCGGATATTGTATTCACTCATAGGGCCGTAATTATCACATGAGTTAGGCTACTCATGTTTGTTTTAACCTAGTAGATAATCACATTTGGTACTTTTGGGTAAGTTTAATATAATGAGTTCGTGTCAAAACTTACTTACGCTCATTATCTAATCTGCATTGCGCTTGCACTCGTAAGCGCTTCTTGTGCGGCAACCCCTAATGGGTTGAGCAACGCCTATACAACAGACCTTGCCCAAGCAGCGGCAGAAAAAGATCATGCAGAAGACAGCCAAGACTGGCCAGACCGAGCACGCGAAGTGCTAGTTAATGCACTTAGCCTCACAGGCATTGCCTATAAATATGGTGGCAGCACCCCCGAAACTGGTTTCGATTGCAGCGGCTTTGTTAGGTATGTATATCAGCAAGCGACCAGCTTAACATTGCCACATGGCGCCAAAGCCATCAGCCAGCTCGGAAAAACCGTGTCAAAAAGTGAACTGCAACCGGGAGATTTAGTGTTTTTCAACACGCTAAAGTCGGCATTTTCACATGTAGGAATTTATGTAGGGAATAATCGATTCATTCACTCACCAAGCAGCGGTGGTGGTGTTCGTGTCGATGACATGCAAAGCACCTATTGGAATAAACGATTCAATGGTGCCCAACGGATAGATTCAGAACAGAAGAAAGATTAAACGAAACCCAAAAATACTCATCATTCATTATTTTTGAGTTTCGCCTTCAAGCTAGCGACTAAAGTCGCCAGCCCACATTAAGCGTATCACCTAAGGTTATGCGTGAAACTTAGCTAAATCACCAGGTTTACGTAACATTTTATCCACTTCACCCAAGTGCAGCTCTTCTTGGTAGATCATTTCACGAGCATACTCTTCTAGCATCACAGAACCACCCTCTACAAGCTTGAGTAATGCTTTATAAGCATTAAGTGCTGCAGTTTCATGTGCTAAAGACTCACGCAAGATATCGCCAATATCATGGTTATGCGTTTCAAGTAATGGGCCTATCGACAATGAAGGATGTCCACCTAAATGTGTAATAATTTCACCCGCTTTGTTCGCATGATCTAAAGACTCAGTCGCTTGACTGCGCAACCAAGACACAATAGGAATGCGGTTATACCCAAATACCATTAATGAGTAATGGGTGTATCTTACAACGCCTGCTAATTCGAACTCTAAAATCGTATTAAGCGCATCCACTATTGGACTGTTATCGTGCTGATCTGACATTTTGTAATCCTTTCTCGTCAAAAAGTATATTGTGAGTTTATCTATGTACCTAAACTAAAACGGTGCTTAAATGATTAACGCCATCCCATAGACACTATTGATCAACATACGTTTTATCACTATGCCCCAAATGACGCTCTGGGTCTACTTTATCACGCACCAACTGCTTAATCTCTTTCGCTTCAGGAAACCTTCCTGCCTCTTTTCTAGAGAAAATCAGCTCATCATTTAAAGTCACCTCAAATATGCCACCAGTACCGGGTTTGAGTGCGACACTATATAAATCCTGCTCAAATGTGGTCAGCAATTCTTGTGCTAGCCATGCGGCCCTCAATAACCAACGACATTGTGTGCAATAAGTGATTTGAACAATATATCTACTCAATTTGTATGTCCCGACTGATATAGTTTAATATGCCTAGTAAGCAATATAATAATGACACTCTGAAACTAAAAATTATTTTATAACTCATAGTTATCGATAGATTAAATGAATCTAGTGTAAATAGTGTTTATGTCATTTAATCTACATGGCTTATATATCGACTTAAAATAGATATCTAAGTTAGATTAAGATATTAAAGCATAAAATCAGCAACAGTTACTTTTGTTAGGACACCTTACATTCATGCAAGTAAATAATAAACATCACCGGTTTACAAAAATTGGGCTAGTGGGCTCAGGTTTAATACTTGGTCTAATGCTAAGCCTAACCTACTCTGCCGTCGCAGAGAAAATGGTTAAACCACAACTGCCGCTAGATGACCTGCGTGCTTTTGCCGAAGTGTTTGGCAAAATTAAAACTGATTATGTTGAACCTGTTGAAGACAAAAAATTAATTTCAGAAGCTATTAGCGGCATGCTTACTGGATTAGATCCTCACTCAACTTATATGGACCCAGATGCATTTAAAGACATGCAAGTTGCCACGCAAGGCGAATTTGGTGGATTAGGCATTGAAGTGGGCATGGAAGACGGCTTAGTGAAAGTCATCTCCCCAATAGAGGACTCACCAGCATATGGCGCTGGCTTAAAAAGCGGCGACTTGATTGTAAAGCTTGATGACACGCCAGTAAAAGGCATGACCCTCAATGACGCAGTTAAACGTATGCGCGGCAAACCAGACACCCAAATTGTGTTAACAGTGGTGCGTAAATCTGAGACTAAACCGCTTAAGTTCACGCTGACTCGCGCTATTATCAAAAGTAAAAGTGTGAAATACAAACTCACAGAGCCAGGGTATGCGTACGCACGCGTTACGCAATTCCAAGAGCGCACTGGTGAAGATCTTGCAAAAGCCATCAAGACCATGCATGACGAAAATAAAGGCGCTTTCAAAGGTTTTATTTTAGATCTTCGCAATGACCCAGGTGGTTTACTCAATGGTGCTGTAGGTGTATCAGCGGCCTTCCTACCTAAAGGTGAATTAGTCGTGTATACCGAAGGTCGTGCACCTGACTCTAAAATGCAGTTAACTGCTGTGCCAGAAAACTATGTACGTGGTGGTGCCGCGAATGATTACATTCGTGACTTACCTGCAGATTTAAAAACTGTGCCAATGGTGGTATTAATTAACAGTGGTTCAGCATCTGCCTCTGAAATTGTGGCTGGCGCATTACAAGACCACAAACGTGCTGCAGTATTGGGTACGCAGAGTTTTGGTAAAGGATCAGTACAAACCATTATGCCAATGAATAACGGTGCTGCGATCAAGTTAACAACAGCACGTTACTTTACGCCTAAAGGTCGTTCGATTCAGGCAAAAGGTATTGTGCCTGACTATATTGTTGAGGATGGCACTGACCAGTCTGGCACAATTCACGAGGCGGATTTATCTCGCCACTTATCGAACCCTAAAGATGGTGAAGCTAAAAAACCAGCAGATACAACAAACGCTGCAAAAGAAGCAGCAAAAGAGAAGTTGAATGAAAAGAAATTTGCAGAACCTAGCGCACCTATCGAGCCTGCAAGTAAAGATGACATTCAGTTTACTCAAGCGATGAATCTGCTTAAAGGCTTGCCTGTGATTCAGTCTGCACCAGCAGTGAAAGCAGAAACACCTAAAGCTGAGTAAGGTTAAACTTAAGACCAAGTTTTGTGCTTATTCGAAATCAAACCGCCTTGATTGTTAAGGCGGTTTTTTTACAACGCTATACTGTTTAGTCAATGTTGAGATTGAAAAAGATTATAATCACACCATGACGTTATCGCTTAAAGAATTAACCGCTGAAGCTGACCGCTGCGTTGCATGTGGGTTATGTTTACCGCATTGCCCCACCTATAGAAAAACAGGCTCTGAGGCAGACTCACCACGTGGTCGCATCCAATTGATTCGTGCTGTATCTCAGGATATTTTGCCTAACAACGCCCGCTTTAAAGAGCATATTGACCTATGTTTAAGTTGCCGCAGTTGTGAATCAGCATGTCCTAATAGTGTTAATTATGGCGCCTTAGTCGATACCACACGTGCGCTTTATATTCAAAAAAAGAGCCTCTGGTTGACTTTAGCAAAACCTTTTATTCGCCACCGTTACCTGAGTCAGGCCATCACGTGGCCGCTATGGTTAATGTCAAAACTGAATTTAATTAGGGTGTTAAAACGTGTGATGCCAGCAGCAAAACTATTACCAACCATTCAAAAGCCGATGGTATGGCAATCAATATACCCAACAACTCAAACTACCCAAGGTGCGGTTAGTTTAGGTGCAGTCAGTTTGTTTTTAGGGTGTGCCACTAACGCTTTTGACAACCGCACACTCAGGGCGAGTATTTATGTATTGAATACCCTTGGCTATGATGTGCATATCCCTAATGCACAAACTTGCTGTGGCAGTATTGCCAGACAAGCTGGCGATGATATTGAAGCGAACAAGCTGATTAAAAGAAATGCAGAGAGTTTTAATACTGCCATGCCGATACTCAGCACCGCAAGTGGTTGTGGTGCCGGCTTAAAAGATTATCTCACCACACATCGCATAGAAGACATCAGTACTTTTTTAGTCACATGTGACTGGTCTAAGGCAGAAGTTGCGCCACTTCAAGAGCGCATTTATGTACAAGACCCATGCTCATTACGCAATGTGCTCAAAGCACAAAAAGCAGTATATGACCTACTAAAAAAAATACCAGGTGCAGACGTTCAGGCACTGCCCGGCAACAGCCAATGTTGTGGTGGCGCTGGCGCCTACTCTGTGACACAACCTGAAATGGCTAATCAATTACTTAACGATAAGCTGGCAGCAATAATGGCCAATCAAGTCACAATACTTGCCACCTCTAATATCGGGTGCAGCCTGCATCTCAGTAGAGGTCTGGAGAGTGCGCACGTTAGTGCGCATGTGATGCACCCAGTTGAAATTATTGCAAAGCAAATGGGGTTTGATGCATAGCGCCCAAAGTAGTATTGATACCCCTGATGAGGCTTGGTTCGTCAACATTAAAACGGCTAAATCAGGCGCCAACCAAATACTAGCCTCACCTGAACAATTAAGCGTAGAATGACTTTTATGAACAGATTACTCACGACAGACAAATTAATTTGTGCGTTTGACACTGGGTTACGCACCTTGTTTGCAAAACCACATAGCGAACGTGCACACCCTGATGCGGGTCTTGAAGAACCTCTGCTAAATGAACAAGAAAAGAAGCACGTCAGCGCACTGATGCGCATTAACCATACCGGTGAAGTCTGTGCGCAAGCACTATATAGCGGCCAAGCACTGACTGCAAAAAATGCAGCCACTAGCATCACTATGCAGCAAGCTGCACGTGAAGAAACCGAGCACTTAGCATGGTGTGAATCACGTATTGAAGCCCTTGGCGGACACACTAGTGTGCTCAATCCACTGTTTTATGCTGGTTCATTTGCGATTGGTGCTGTTGCAGGGGCGTTAGGCGACAAATGGAGCCTAGGCTTTCTAGAAGAAACTGAAAAACAGGTGGGGGCACACTTGGCAAGCCATCTTGATCAACTACCTATTGCGGACGAAAAATCTCGCAAAATTATTGAACAAATGCAAACAGACGAGGCCAAACACGCTAACGATGCAAAACAACAAGGTGCAGCAGCATTGCCACTCCCAGTTAAATTTTGTATGAAAAAGATGTCCGAACTCATGACCAGCACAACTTATCACATCTAATTATTTTTAAGGTTACACAATGCAAAAATTTAGCGACGTACTACAGACTCTTGATGATGCCTCAAACGTAGCGCGTATCGAGCTTTACAACCAAGACGGCAGCTCAGCAGGCGTCATTGAAAACAAACCAGGTAGCCAAGGCTCAATCAAAGTGTATAGCCATTTAGCTCGTATGTATGGCGAAATCTCTTTAGATGCTGCGGTAGAAGGCTTAAGCTTATATGCAGAGCACACAGAAGATGCTGAGAACTGTCCTGGCAAGCATCCAAACGTAGATAGATTATTGAATATATTAGAGGATGAACAACCACTCACAGTGAAAGTCATTGAGTCATAGACTCATCTATATTTTCACTTAACGATTCTTTTGCTTGGCTGATGGGTGTGAGTGTTTGACCAATGCTACCTGATTGTTGCGGCGCTTATACTAACACTGCATAACTCATTACAAATTCAGCACCTGGACCTTGTTAATTCCATGCCTTGCTAATTCTAGGCCTTGTTAACTTTAAATCTTGTTAATTAAAATCTAACTTACTGTAGCCCAACAGCGTTCCTGTCGCATAGGCAGTATCAATCAGTGCAACTTGATAGTCAGCGATGGCACGGACTTCCTTAGCTTGCGCCTCACCTAGACGAGTAAGCGTTTCTAACACTTCGGTCATCGTGCGCAAGCCCTCATTGAACTGTTTGAGTTCTGCTTCATAATTAAGACCTGCAATAAGCACTTGTTGTCTAGCAGCTAAAATACGTTGCCAATTTTGGTCAACATAATCTAAGGCATCGTAAATTTCTTTTTTTACCGTTAATATTTGTAGAGATTTGGTCGCTAAACGCTGATTACGCTGTTGTACAGCGTAATCTAGCTGCGCTTTTCTTGCTTCATTGGTAATCGGCATTTCAAACTTCAAACCAATTGACCAATCATTAAAATCACCGTTCAGGACGTTTCTGTAATTCTGCCCAAAATTGCTGTTGGTATTTGAAAGCGCACCATATTGATAGTCCACACTAAATAATGGAAGAGTCTGGTTCTCAAGATAATCAATTTTGGTGAGATCAGCGGCCAATTGAATCTCCTGCTCTAAAAGCTCAACACGACCAGACAATGCATCGTCTAACAACTTATTTCGGTTAAATTCATATTTAAGCAAACTAGGCTGTGTAGCAGGAACTAAAGTACCGGTTTGAATGGTATCTTCCGCCATATCATTCATATAAAAACGCAATTGGCGCTGTGCTAATTTAAGATTGGTCTCAGCTACAATTAAGGCGTCCATTCTATCGGCAACCCCAATTTCTGCACGATTAATCTCTACCGCAGCACTCAAACCCTCTCGAACACGATGTTTGACCATGCTTAGATTTTGATTGGCATACTCGAACTGCTGTCGCCTTACATCTAACTGTCCCCATGCCTCATATAACGCCCAATAAGCTTTATCAACGATCGCAATCACTCGTATTGATTGCAATCTAGTTTTAAGCTGTACAGCTTGCTGTGAGTATTCTGCAATACGAATGCTAGCTTCATTCACTTTAACGCCAGCATTTCTTAGCAACGGTTGACTCATTGAAAAGCGCAACGCACTTCTGTACTCATCACTATCAAACCGCCCCCTGCTCGACTTATTTTCTAGCGGAGAGCTTAATGTGACAGAACCGCCTGTGCGTAGTGGTATTCTGATCCCAGCTTCGAGTGAAAGGCTTCGTTTATCTTGCTCTACAGTACTAAGCTTTACTTGCTGACCATCTAAACTGGCATTATCAGACTTAAACTCGACGGTATCTCCTGATATTTTGGGAGAGTCTATTTCCCCATATTTTGCATAGGCAAAAATAATGTTGTCGAACTTTGCTTGCTCCTCACGCACTTCTGCGCCTGAAATCAATGGGTCTATTTGTGCAACTTTAATAGTTAAATTATTTTTAAGGGCTTTGGTCCGTACATCTGCAATCGTAAGTGATTGAGTCGCTTGTCCAGAGATGGTTGAAGCAAGTTGACTAGTATCTCCTGCATGATCTACTGCATTCAATGCCTTACCTATGTCTATCTGAAGTGGTTTAATTTCAGCTTTTTCTCGTTTAGCGTTGTACTCATTAATAGCATCATTAAGTTTGACTGGAGGAGTCACCGAATAATCATCTAGGGATAGTCGTTCATCTAACCTTAATCTTTGATTAGCTTTTTCTGTCATCAAGCTTGGATTAGCTTCTTCTGCGCATAATGGTTGAGCTAGTAAACTCACACTAAAAATGACAGTCCCCAAAAGAAAGTAATTTCTGGCGCTTAGTTGAATATGTTTGCTGGCATCCATCGTCATTTTTTATCGTACATTACTTTTTCGTTAGGATACGTCTGTAGCTCTGGAATTCTTGCCGGGAATCCATTCAGCAAACGCCATATCTCATAACCAATCGTTACATTTTCCAATAATATCCAACCCTTAGCACTAATTCCCTGTCTTAAAAATCTTGCCGAGGGCCAGTCGGGGTAGTTCTCATCAGGAACCACCATGACTCTAAAACTACCTGTGCCATTATCTGTAGGGTCTACGAAAGAGACTTTTCCTGAAAACGTACCAATCCCAATCTTTGCCCATCCTGGCACTTGAATTGCAGGCCAGCCTTCAAACTCAAGCCTCACTGAAGTATCCGTCGTAATAAGTGGTGCATCACGCCCATCTACCCAAAGCTCTACCGCCCTTGCATTCGTTTCGGGCAATATCACAAGCAAGGGCTGTCCTTGAGAGATCATTTGTGACTGAGAGTTAACTGGGAGCCTAAAGATGGTACCCGCTCTAGGCGCAACAATTCTCTGCATATTTTGACGTGATAAGTTGATTTCTGAGCTTGTTAAACTGTTTTGACTATCGGCCAACTCCCCTTTGATTTTATTAATGACAGCCGAACTAGAATCTAGTGATGCCTGAGTATCTGCGCGTATTTGTAGGATTTCGGCTTTGGCTGACTGTGCTTCTGCTTTTGCAGAATTATGTTGAGCTTGTGCGCTAATTAAATTGCGATGAGCGATAATCAGATCCCTTTCTGCAACCTCTAAATCACGTTTAGACACTAAGCCATCGACAAACAAACGTTGCATACGGTTACTTTGAAACTCAGCTGCATCAGCTGTGGCTTTTGCAGCGCTAATCGCTTCAGTCGTGGAAAGTATTTTTTGATTAGCCACATCTAACTTGAATCGCGCCGCAGAAATTTTTGCATCCCGCGAGCTCATTAAGTTCTGTTGCTGTACTTGGTAGGACTTCAGCTCGTCTTGTTTCGCATTTAATTTAGTTTGGAGATTGTTTCTTTGGGCTTCCAATCTGTCTTTGAACATAGGGTCAATATCACTTACTTCGAGTAAGACATCCCCTTCTTTAACAACGCTACCTTCTTGAACATACCACTTACTGATTACCCCACTAACAGGCGCATCAATCGTTTGCACTCTTTCAGATGGCGAAAATGCGGTGACTTTCCCGATTGCCGTCACATTCTGTTGCCAAGGAAGAAACATCGCGATAATCGGCAAAGCAAAAAACAATATCGCAAGAATTTTCACATAACGAACCACAAACTCCGGCGTTTCCGTTGCTACTAGGGCATCATTAAACACTTTATTATCCGCACTCACGCTAGTTCACCATCTTGCTGATTTAATAAAATCGTATGATTGAATTGATTCGCGATATGTTCAAAACGAGTCGCGACTACCAGCATCCAATCTGCCTGATGAACTTTCAAAAGATTGAGCACTGAGCCCAACTCAGGACTAGTTAAATTATCTAATAGGCCATCTATAATCAGTAAATTAGGTTTACCGACAATCGCTCGAGCTAACATTAAACGTTGAATTTGTGTTGTGGACAAAGGCGCTCCAAAAGCAGTCAGCTGAGTATCAAGGCCATTTTCTAAATTAGTGAGATCCTCCAACAACCCTAACTCATCTAAGATTTGGTTAATATTGTTTAAAGTAATATGCTCCCTATCGAGCACAATATTTTCAATAATAGAACCCTCAATTACCTCAACTCTGCCAGCAATACCAATCGCATTTCTAAGGATGTTTTGATTGAGTTGTCTTAAGTCATTTCCATTAAATTCAATGCGACCAATGGATGGCTGTCTGAGCCCTGTGAGCATGCCGATTAAAGTGGTTTTGCCTGCACCAGACTCACCTAAAATAGAAACACTTTCACCTTGATTGAGTTTAAAACTTACGTTCTTAAGCAACTTAATTTTTTGAGAATAGTTGAATGAGATATTAAATGCCTCAACCTCGGTTAAACCAGTTGTAGGAATAGAATAGGTTCCGATAGTTTCTTGTGGCAAATCCTCCAAAAAACCAATCTTATCAAGTGCAGCCAACATATCGTAAAAATACTCAAGCTTGCTGATAAAACGAACAAACGCCGCCAGCACGCCAAATATAATGAGCTCTGCTGCAACAAATTGGCCTAAATTAATTTGCCCTGTAATCACAAGCCCCCCACCTAAGGCCAGCATTAATGTGCCAACAATTGCGTATAGGGTCACAGCGCCGATATTCTGAAAAAGCAAAGTCCTGAAGTGTTCTTTTCGTTTTTTTGTATAGAGATTCGCTAAATCATTGCTTAAACGATTAGCACGCGCTAATCCATTAAAAAATTTAAAAACATAGAAATTTCTGGCAATCGTTTCCAACCATGCCGCTGTTGCATACTTTGTTTTAGATTCATCGATAGCTGTATTAATCCCATTCCTACCTAATACAAAAATAATAAATGCCAGTAAAGCTAACAACACAAATACAATGATTGCAAAATAGAGACTATAAAAAATTAAAATGACACTCCCGATAAAGCCTTGTAAGAAGGCTGCTAGGCTAACGGTAAGAAGTGTGGCTGCGGATTTTTGAACTGTGCTGATATCAAAAAATCGATTCATTAGTTCAACTGGATTACTGTTGTCATACACTGACGCATCTACACCCTGCCCATTTTTAGCGGCATTGATTGCAGTTCTCACAAACAATCTTCTCTGTATGAGCTCTACCACATAGGCTTCAAACACATAGAGTGCACCAGACAACAGCAGCAACACAAACAATATTAACGACACCACAAAAAGTGGCTGTAAAAGCCCACCCATCGTGACTATGTTGACAAGTGCCTGCACTGCAATTGGCGTTGCGATACCAAGCACTCCGTACCCAAAAGTGAGCACAATAAGTAGATTAATGTCTTTTCTCTCTAGAGATAAAAGATCAAATAACCTTTGTATAGGTTTTTTCTTATTGGTGTTATTTTCCATGCAGCTCACTTAATTAATTAATGTATTATCCATTGAGCATCTGATACTAAACACATCCCACCATAACTTTTCAATATGGGGCGTAGTGACTCAATGATCGTAGTTAGCCGATTTTCTGGGCAAGCAATCACAAACGTCACGTTTTCAAACTTTTCACCGAATGCCAAGTCACCTCTTGCCCCCCTCTCACCATATCCGCCCACATGGTTGTATATGGTGTAGTTGAATATATTGACAGCTTTTAAGGTGGAAATCACTCTTTGCTTTTCAACAGCTTCAATGACAAGCTCAATTCTTTTAACACTAAACATGATAAAACAACCTTAAAGTAAAAAGTTAGCGAAACTATAATAAAGTGGGATTCCAAAAACAACGTTAAATGGAAAGGTAATCCCTAAAGCTAACGTTAAATAAATAGAAGGATTTGCCTCTGGTATTGCCATCCTCATCGCTGGTGGCACTGCAATATAGGATGCGCTTGCCGCCAACACACCCACAAGGGTTGAGCCGCCAACGCTAAAATTTAACAAGTAGCCCCCTATCATCACGCCTATTAACCCAGAAATTAATGGCATGAGTGCACCAAAGCAAATTAAAAACTTACCTGCAACTTTAAAGTCACTTATTTTCTTTCCAGCCTCCATACCCATGGATAATAAAAATACACATAAAACACCCATAAACAAGTGATCAAAGAAAGGTAGGATTGTTTTTATACTTTTTTCTGTTGCAATATCTCCTATCAGCAAACCACCCATTAAAAGCACAATACTTCCATTAGTAAACGCCTCTTTAATTAATTCAGACTTATTCGACTGTATAGCCCCAGAGTTATTTAAATGCTTTCCTCTTAAATATGACGCCATTACCAACCCCACTAAAATTGCAGGGGACTCCATAATAGCCAACATAATAATTGGATACTTTTCGAAATCTATATGAAGCGCCTCCAAAAATGCAATCGCCGTTAGGAATGTACCCGCGCTCACCGAGCCATAATGTGTAGCGATAGCAACTGCATTTAAATGGTCAATTTTCCCAACTTTATTAATAATCAGATAAGCAATAATAGGCAATAACACCCCAAGTGCTATTGCGGTGAATATTGAGGGCACAGCATCCAAAAATGTTGCATGTGAAAGTTCTATTCCACCGTGTATTCCAACACTGATTAACAAATAAATCGTAATTGACTTTGTCAGTTCGACAGGAAGCTTTAAATCAGACTTAATTAATTGCGCAACAAAACCTAAAGCAAAAAACATGATAGACGGCGTTAACAAACTTTGAAAACTGTTCAATTGATAGTCCCTATTTGTAATAGTCACCATTTTCACCGATGTTAATTGTTCTGTATAATATATTTTTTGTATTTAATAGTTCTATAATACAGAACGATAAAATACTGACTTTGCAAGCCCAGTATGCAAATGAAAATTAATTATTGACTTCATCTAACACCACTATCTTGTCAATAGTCATTTCAAATAATAAGAAAGTCACGTTTGTTTTGTATTGCGCTCTCACATTAGTTTAATGATGAGAAATATTTTTAATTAATTAATTTCTGCGTGTTGAAATATGGCAAAACTTAACTACCACCACTTAAATTACTTCTGGCATGTCGCCAAGATTGGCAATCTGACAAAAGCGGCTGAGGCGCTGCATGTTTCGCAGTCTGCATTGTCTGTTCAAATTAAACTTTTAGAGGAAAGTATCGGAAACCAGCTATTTACAAGGCAGAATCGAAAGTTATTATTGACTGATGCTGGAAATATCACGTTCTCTTATGCTGAATCTATATTTAATATAGGTGACGAATTAGAGGCCATGCTTAAAAATGGTCTGCATAAAGAAAGCCAGACGCTTAAAATAGGGATGTTATCAACAATGTCTCGTAACTTTGTTGAGGTGTTCGTTAAGCCATTGATGAACAATCCAAAAGTAAAATTAAACATCGCGGCGCGCGGGCAAACAAACTTATTAACCGAACTTGCAAATCATCATTTTGATTTGGTGCTCACCAATATCGAAGTGAGGGGTACAAATAAGCAACTTTGGCAATGTCAGTTGCTAGTACAGCAGCCTATCTCTGTGATAGGAGCTCCTGGGCTTAAACTAAGTAAAAAGTTTAATGACGACTACAAGTCTTTAGATTGGATATTACCAGCACCAGGGACACCGATCAGATCAGCGTTTGATGGGCTATGCGCACAATATCAATTTCAACCTAATGTTGTTGGAGAGGCTGACGATATGGCGATGCTTAGGCTACTAGCTAGGGACAGTAATGCACTTGCAGTGATGCCTGACGTGGTAGTGAAAGATGAAATCTCTGCTGGCACTTTAACTGCTTATATGACATTACCAAATATCAATGAAAACTTTTATGCAGTTACTGTAAAAAAGCATTTAGCTAACACGCTTGTGTCTGAGCTCATTAAAGATTTTGCTTTACAGCAAAACAACGCTCTATAAAACAATGGTCTGAAAAGTAATGAATACAGCGAGTTTCAACGAATATAAAAAAAGGATGAAAATATCATCCTTTTTTTATCATGCCAACTACCACCTAATGATCACGTGGCTTATGCTTACAATTCACTAGAGCCTATGCTTCCAGCGTCAATGGTTTAATTTCAAAGTCATGCGTGATTTCTACGCTTTTGCTTAACATAATAGAAGCTGAACAATATTTTTCAGCAGATAATTTAACCGCACGCTCAACTTGCACAGGGTTTAAATGATCGCCAGTAATCACAAAGTGCACGTGAATCTTGGTAAATACTTTTGGAATTTCATCAGCCCGTGTTGCATCAATTTCGGCAACGCAATCAAAAATTGGCTGACGTGCTTTTTTCAGAATAGCCACCACATCAAATGAAGTGCAACCACCCATGCCGATTAACAGCATTTCCATCGGACGCATGCCAATGTTACGGCCTCCGTTTTCAGGCGCACCATCTAGTACAACCGCATGACCAGTCTCAGACTCGCCCACAAAACTGACGCCGTCTATCCACTTAACTCTAACTTTCACTTCACTTCTCCCAAAAATGTAAATTGCTACCCGTAAAGGGCATCACCATCAATCAGACAAGGCGAGAATGAAAAATAAGGCGCAGCATTCATATAGATGTCAGGCATTATTTTTTGTGAGTAAGCCTTATGATGACGAGATGGCTTAAGCAGGCAATCTGCACAGCAGATGCCCGCAAAAGTACATTTTTATTTAACGCCTAATAACTCCACGTCAAAAATCAAGTCCGCATTAGGAGGAATCACTCCGCCAGCACCACGTGCGCCGTAGCCCATTTCTGAAGGGATAATCAAGGTACGTTTACCACCGATTTTCATGCCAGCAAAACCTTCATCCCAACCCTGAATCACTTGACCACCACCTAAGAAAAATACAAATGGTTCTTTACGGTCTACACTGCTATCAAACTTTTTACCCTTACCATCTTGAGCAGACGGATCATAGAGCCAACCAGTGTAATGCACAGTCACATTAAAGCCAGGCTCAGCTTCACGGCCTTCACCGACTAATGTATCAATCTTTTGCAACTCTTTCACTTGCTCTGACATCGCTTTTACTTCCTTTACTGTTGATTTATCTGATGCTGACTGATTTGGCTCAGCTTGGCAGGCACTTAAGCTTAACAAGCAAAGCCCTGCGAGTAATGATCCTAAAAATTTCATTCTATGTCCTGTAGCGTTGTATTTAAATTAACTGTATCTAAATTAGAAAGACTTAATGCATAATCATACTTCAATTTTGCACCCGACGTTAACCTCTCAAGCGTCAACTCAAGGCAATTGATGCACCCACTCCACCAAGGCATCTTGCGCATCTCGGCTGGCACCCGCATTCGCATGATTCACTAACATCACCATCACATGGCGATGCCCGTTTGCATCTAACACATACCCTGCGATTGCACTTACGCCATTAATGGAGCCAGTTTTAAGATGAGCACGTCCATTCGATGCACTATCTTGCAAGCGTTGTTTCACAGTGCCATCTAACGACAAAATCGGCATAGACGCCATGAATTCAGGCATCACCGGACTTAAGTAAGCACCTACTAACATCTTACCTAACTGCTCTGCACTAATCCGTTCTATACGAGATAATCCGGAGCCATTCTCAAGCACTAATCCATTGGTGTTTACCCCACTTGCTGATAGCCAGCGTTTAATCGCCATCACACCTTTGGCGACAGTAGCAGGTGTGCTTACTTTTTCTGCGGCGATGGTCAGTAATAATTGCCGTGCCATCAGGTTATTACTCCATTTATTGATATCGCGCACTACACTACCCAATGGCTCTGAGAACTGCTCTAACAATTGATGAGCAGTACTGGGAACTGGCTGACGCTTCAATGTGCCTGTAAATTCCCCACCTAAGTCGCGCCATATTTTTTTAAAGGTAAAAAACGCATATTGCGCATCATCAAACAAACTAAGCTCTAAGAACCGCTCGCCACAATCGGGTGCATACACACCATTAAAAGTGACCACTGCTGTATTGGTGTTCATCTGAACGTCATAGTTCATCCTGCTACGCCAATTTCCACAATCACCGTTAACCGCTTTCATCTTGTTAACAATTGTCACCTCAGGTAATTCAAACTCCTGATTCACATTCACCACATCATCGTTCGCGCTAAACCTAAAACTGGTACTACGGCCATTCACAGAAAATGCACTTGGCTTTGCGTTATAAGCACGCCATTTTTCCTCATCAAAACTAATGCCATTATCAACATCATCAGCAAAGTAAGTTTTATCGATAATTAAGTCACCGTTAATTTTCTTAACACCTGCTTGCCTTAAGCTCATTAATAATCGCCAAAAATCCTGCGCTTTAAAGCTAGGGTCACCATAGCCTTTAATCATCAAATTGCCATTTAGCACCCAATTTTTAATGGTCCCATCATGGTACAACGCCGTCTTCCAACGATAAGCAGGAGTAAGCAAATCAAGCGCAGCATTGGTGGTGACCATTTTCATGACCGATGCAGGATTCATACTTTTGTCTGCATTGTGTTTTAAGATGGCGACATTACTATCCACCGCTTGCACGTAAACAGACACGTTTTGCTGAGAGACACCCGCTTCCTTAAGCGCATTAGCAACGGGTGCGGGCAGTTCAGCTTGCGCTTGCAAGCAATACCAGATCAAACCAAGAAATAGTGCGAATTTTTTCATAGAATGCTCTGAATCACTGCATTGGTTTGACCCACCATGAACTCAATTTCAGCTTCATTAATGGTGTAAGGCGGCATAAAGTAAACCGTGTTGCCAATGGGTCGTAATAGCAATCCTCGCTGCATTGCCACTTGGTAACATTGCTTTGAAAACTGCGCGTTATCCGTTACCACATCAAACGCAAAAATCATCCCTTGATGACGCAAATGTTGAATCGGCAGGTGAGTAAGCACTCGCATCTCTTTCAAAATCAACGCAGATTTATCAAGATTTTTCTGTACGATATGTTCTGACTCAAAAATATCTAAGGTCGCTAATGCCGCACTACAGGCTAGTGGATTACCCGTGTAACTATGGCTATGTAAAAAACCACGCACCGTACTGTCATCATAAAACGCTTGATAAACATTATCGGTCGTTAGCACTGCCGATAACGGTAAATACCCGCCAGTAATGCCTTTAGAGAGGCAGACGAAATCAGCGATATCACTGACTTTGCATCCCTCAGTTTTTGCTTGCTCGCTCGCAAACATCGAACCAGTACGGCCAAACCCTACCGCAATCTCATCCACAATTAAATGTACCTGATATTGCGTACAAATTTCGCGTGCTTGAGCAAGGTAAGTCGGGTGGTACATCGCCATGCCGGCGGCACACTGTACCAGTGGCTCAATAATAAAGGCCGCCAACTCTGTATGATGCTGAGCAATATAGCTTTTCAGTTGCTCGGCACAACGCAGCGCGTAATCTTCTGCACTTTCGCCTACTTCGACCAACCTAAAATCGGGGCTAGGCATTTGTGCAGATTGCCTTAACAAAGGTGCGTATGTATCTTTAAATATAGCAACGTCTGTGACACTCAACGCGCCTAGCGTTTCACCGTGGTAACTATTTTGTAGGCTAATAAATTTGGACTTATCAGGTTGGCCAATATTACGCCAATAGTGGAAGCTCATCTTTAACGCAATCTCAGTAGCACTTGCGCCATCACTTGCGTAAAACGCATGGCCAAGACCTGTGAGTGTAGCTAACCTCTCTGAAAGACTAATCACAGGCTCATGCGTAAAGCCAGCCAACATGACGTGTTCTAAAGTATCAAGCTGTTGTTTGATGGCATCTTTGATATGCGGGTTATTATGCCCAAACAGATTCACCCACCATGAACTAACAGTATCTAAATACTTGTTACCATCTGCATCATAAAGCCAGACACCTTCACCTTTATGGATAGGCGTTAACGGGAAAGATTCATGTTGCTTCATCTGCGTGCATGGGTGCCATACAGATTGCATACTGCGTTTTAATAGATCTTGATTACTCATGGTTGAATTGTACGATAATTGTGCGAGGTTTTTCACTTGCCCAAAAATCAAATGTCGTCATAAGCTGTTGTTTAGTCTAAAATTCAACCTTGATCACCTAAGCAAATAAGTCCCATGCAAAAAACTCGTCGCCATTTAGAACTGCTCGCTCCTGCAAAAAATGCTGATTTTGGCATTGAAGCCATTAATCATGGCGCAGATGCGGTGTATATTGGCGGCCCAGCCTTTGGTGCGCGCGCTAAAGCACCTAACACCATTGCTGATATTGCACGCCTAGTGAAACACGCGCATCGCTACCACGCTGAGGTGTTTGTAGCGCTCAACACCATTTTCCATGATAACGAGCTTGAGGGTGCGCGTGAGCTTGTGCACCAGCTTTACGACGCTGAAGTAGACGCACTCATCGTGCAAGATATGGGCCTGCTGGAAATGGATTTACCACCGATACAGCTACACGCCAGTACACAGACCGATATTCGTACCGTAGAAAAAGCGGTGTTTCTCGATCAAGTTGGCTTTTCACAAATCGTACTCGCGCGCGAGCTTGATTTAAACACTATCAAAAAAATCGCTGATGCTACCTCATGTAACTTGGAATTTTTCATCCACGGTGCACTATGCGTAGCTTTCAGTGGTCAATGTTTTATCAGCCATGCACACACTGGACGTAGCGCGAATCGCGGCGAATGTTCTCAAGAATGCCGCCTACCCTTTACATTAGAAGATCAAAAAGGCCGCATTATTGGTAAGGATAAGCACTTTTTATCCATGAAAGATAATGACCAAAGTGCTAACTTACGTGCATTAATTGAGGCTGGCGTTAGCTCATTTAAAATTGAGGGTCGCTACAAAGACTTACCCTATGTAAAAAACGCCACTGCTCATTACCGTGAGTTGATTGATGAAATCCTGAACGACAGACCAGAGCTGGCAAAATCATCGTCAGGCCACGCCACTTACACATTCACACCGCAACCAGAAAAAACCTTTAACCGCAGTGCAACCGACTACTTTGTAAACGGACGCCAAGCCGATATTGGTGCGTTTGACACGCCTAAATTTTCTGGTGAAGCATTAGGCAAAGTCACCAAAGTTGGTAACAATTACTTTGAAGTGGAAACCAATATCGAGCTACACAATGGCGACGGCGTATGCTTCTTTGATGTACATAAAGAACTAGTCGGCTTACGCGTCAACACGGTAGAAGGCAAAAGACTGTACCCCAACGAAATGCCAGCAGATATCCGCCGCAACACCATCGTCTACCGCAATCGCGACCACGCCTTTATGCGCCTGCTAGAAAAAGACTCAGCACAGCGCAAAATTGTGATTGATATGAATTTTTACGAAACTGCTAATGGTTTTGCATTAACCATTACCGATGAAAACGGCTTTAGTGCAACCGCCACCTGTGAAGCTGAAAAACAAAGTGCACAAAATCTGGAAAAAGCGGAAACTAGCCTGCGTGAAAACTTAAGTAAATTAGGCGGCACAGACTTTACCAGCCAACAGATTCAAATCAGCACGGCTCAAACCTGGTTTATCCCTGCTTCGATTATTAACAACTTACGACGTGATGCAATCGAGCAATTACAGCAAACCCGTGATTTAGGCTACCAACGCCCACCACGCCGTGAGACAGCGCAACCACCTGCTATTTTTCCTGAAGACACATTGAGCTACCTTGCTAATGTATACAACAAAAAAGCACGTCAGTTTTATGAAAAACACGGCGTAAAAATGATTGCTGCGGCTTATGAAGCCAATAAAGAGCTAGATGAAGTACCGCTGATGATTACCAAGCATTGTCTGCGCTTTAGCCACGGCTTATGTCCAAAAGAGGCTAAAGGAGTTATTGGTGTGCAAGGCACTGTCACCGCAGAGCCAATGACACTGATTAACGGCAATGACCGTTACACGTTGAAATTTGATTGCAAGCCATGTGAGATGCATGTGATGGGTAAAATCCGCAAAAATATTTTGCAAATACCAGCACCACAGCCAGTAAGCTTTTTCCCTAAGGGATTCCGCTAATAGAATTGCTCATTATGAGCACGCTTATGGGCGCGCTTGTTTTCATACATACGCATGTCAGCCATGTGCATCACAACGCTGCAGTTATCCACCTCTTCATGGATGAAGGCTGTTCCTGCGCTGACCCCTGCCAACTCAAAACCATTCGCTTGCAAATGTGCCACGGTTTCATCCAGCTTCGCTTGAATCACTAACGCATCTCCATGCTCTGAGGTAATCGCAAACTCGTCCCCACCTAAACGATGCAAAGTGGCCATGCCATCTAATTTTTCCTGCAAAAGATGGCTAAAGTCACACAACAACTTGTCCCCATAAGCATGCCCAAATTTATCGTTATAGTATTTGAGACGATCTAAATCTAATATGGTAATGCTGCCTGTTCTAGGTAGCATCTGAATAGCCGCCTCCAGTGCAATCCGGTTAGGCAGCCCCGTTAATTTATCAATTTTAATTTGCGCTTCACTCATACCCAACGCGGCCAATACTTGCTCTTTTTCTTTAAATAACTCACTAAATTGGTAACTAAGTACAAACGACAGCAGCAACGCTTCTACTGTTACCGCAACCAAGCCCATATGTTCAACATAAAGCGTAAATTCAGAAGAATTCTGCGCGGTAATGGTTAAACTACCTAAAACAAAAAACGTAATAATCGCAATCAGGTAGTAGCGCGCGGTCATATTCTTTTTACTGCTGAGATAAATGCTGCATGCCAAGCCAAGGCAGAGGAAAATGCCAACGCCATAACGCGCCATCTCCATCATCCAGTTTGCCGACACCATGCCCCATAGGGCAAACAAAACGAGGATCACCAACGCATATTGAATCCAACGATACAGCTTCGGGTTATATTGCTTGCGTATACTGAGCAAGCCTTTCACAAAAAATACATAAGCGATATTGGAAAATAAAATAGGAAATGCACTCAAATAAAACCAATGAATGCCAAATATGTCAGAAAACACCAATAACGACGTTCCCTGCATCAATAGGTTTCCCAAAAGAAACAGGGCATACATACCATCTACCATTTGCCGTCTGATTAAGCCGAGCACAATGTAATAAGACATTAGCCCCGCTAGCATGCCGAGGCAAAGTATCGCAATCACATTACCAAGCTTAATCGCCTGTTGGTAATGTTGTTTTGAATCTAAATAAGGCTGTGGCTGTGCAATTAGATAAGGTGTTTTAAGCGAAGTCTCCAGCGTGTAATTTCCAGCCTCTAAATGCACCTCACGCCCATGCCTTAAAGCAAATGGATTAATGTCCTGACGACCAATACCACCTTGCAACTCAGCCACGACTACATTCCGACTATCCCGCACGGAGTGTTGAAACATCGCAAACGTGCTGGTATTTTTAAAATCAATCACGTAATCACCAGCTTGGGCAACTTGTAATGTTCCTTTAAATACAAAATCACCGCCAGTTAAGGGCAAAGCATTAAGAGGTGAAGCAGTTTGATCAACGACATACCACTGACCAATAATGAGGTTGGGGCTCGCATGACATGGCGAGATAATGAATAAAAAAAGGCCGATAAAAATCGAAAGATGACGGGCTAAACAAGCAAAACGATTGCGCATTTTTTGTTGATTAAAACGTGGCATCATTTGGTGAAGTATCTGCTTGTTAATGGTAGATATACGACAATATACAGACTAATCAGTATTTGTTGAAGAGCCCCATTGGGTATGCGAAAAACTTTCACAATCAATGGATCACCATCAACTTTTAAAAACCAATGGTGATCATACTCACGATTAAGCAAACACTACGCTTTTTTCACAAACTCCGACTTCAACTTCATTGCACCAATACCGTCAATCTTGCAATCAATGTCGTGGTCGCCATCTACTAGGCGAATGTTTTTCACCTTGGTGCCCACTTTAACAACTAATGAAGAACCTTTAACTTTCAAGTCTTTAATCACAGTAATCGTATCTCCGTCTTGCAACACATTACCGTTTGAATCTTTAATCACGCGCACTTCATCCACGCCCTCGGCGTTACCATTGATTAACCACTCATGCGCACACTCTGGACAAACGTACCTATCGCCATCTTCATAAGTGTATTCAGAGTTACATTGAGGACATGGTGGAAGCTGAGACATACATAAACTTTCTATACGATTAAATAGTGGTTCAAACCTGATGGTTCACACGTAGTGGTGTGAACAATGCCATGATTGTAATCTAGGCAACACCTTATTAGAAAGACATTATTTCAAATATGGTTATATTAAGCATGGTGATACAAGCATGCTATTTTAAACAATCATCTATATAGTTTTGTCTTATCACTAAGGCGCAGGATTCATCATTGTCAAATGTAAATGCTCAATCTCCTGCATTACTTCTGGCGATAACCGCGTATCCCACGCATCAATATTTTCTTTTAATTGCGTCATCGTAGTCGCACCAATAATCGTACTGCTCACAAACCAGCGGTGATACACAAAGCTCAATGCTAATTGCGTAGGTGTCAATCCATGTGCCCTAGCCAGCTTGGCATAGGCAGCACTCGCAGGAAATACACCTGGCTTTTTGTAGCGCTGTGCATAGCCTAAAAACATCGTGACGCGCCCTTTCGCCTCTGGGTTATCAATATATTTTGCGGTTAGGTGCCCAAATGCCAGTGGAGAGTATGCAAGCAAACCTACTTGCTCGCGATACAACACTTCAGACATGCCAAACTCCATACCGCGGTTAATCAGGTTATAGCAGTTTTGCACGCTGGCAATGTGCGGCAGGTTGTAAGCTTTAGCGATACGGACAAACTCCATCACGCCCCACGGTTGCTCATTCGATAAACCGACATAACGCACTTTGCCCTCTTGCACTAACTCAGCCAGCGTTTCTAGCTGGTTCTGTATCGACACCCACGCCTTTTCTTCGCCTTGCTGGTAAACGCCAGACTCAAACTCACCCGCAGGGTCAAACTGATATTGCCCAAACATCGGCACATTGCGCTCTGGCCAGTGCAATTGGTATAAATCGATGTAATCAGTCTGCAAACGCTGCAACGAGCCTTCTATTGCTTCGCGAATATTGGCACGGTCTAGCGATGGTGGGCCGCCGCGAATCCAATCTAACCCACGGCGTGGACCTGAAACTTTACCCGCCAAGATAATCTGGTCACGTGGCTGCTTCTTAAGCCAAGTACCCACCATAGATTCTGTACGGGTATAAGTATCAGCCTTGGGCGGCACTGGGTACATTTCAGCCGTATCAATAAAATTAATGCCGCGCGCCAACGCATAGTCTAATTGCTCGTGCGCCTCAGCTTCAGTATTTTGGTCACCATACGTCATGGTACCTAAACAAACTTTAGAGACATTAAGCGCTGAGTTTCCTAACTTAGTAAATTCCACCGTACAACCTCATTTATTTTAAAAAAATATCAGCATCAGCACTTGAAATTAATTTTTAGTGCCCCAAATTAGCAATCAAGGTGTGCGAGTGCTAAAATACCGCATTACCCATGCAATTCAATATTTAGATGTATATTTTAAGACTTAATCAGGAGAAACCGTATGAAAATTCGTCCTTTACACGATCGCGTTATTGTTAAACGTTCAGAAGAAGAGCGTACAACCGCATCTGGCATTGTGATTCCAGATTCTGCCACAGAAAAACCAGACCAAGGCGTGATTCAAGCTGTAGGTTCTGGCAAGCGCGATGAAAGCGGCAAAGTAATTGCCCTTGACGTTAAAGTAGGCGACAAAGTGCTTTTCGGCAAATATGCAGGCCAAACTGTTAAAGTTGACGGTGAAGAGCTACTAGTAATGCGCGAAGAAGACATCATGGCGATCGTTGAGTAATCTAAAGCTTACAACGGGTAATTGCCCGTTTCAGCACGTTAGATCCAACAAAGTATTAGTAAAGACTAAATTAGGAGATTTAAATTATGGCAGCTAAAGACGTAAGATTCGGCGATGACGTTCGCCAAAAAATGGTAAACGGTGTCAATATTTTAGCAAACGCAGTGCGCGTTACTTTAGGCCCTAAAGGCCGTAACGTAGTGTTAGAGCGTTCATTCGGCGCACCTACCATCACTAAAGATGGTGTTTCAGTAGCTAAAGAAATCGAATTAAAAGACAAATTCGAAAACATGGGCGCACAAATGGTGAAAGAAGTTGCTTCTAAAACCAATGACATCGCTGGTGACGGTACAACAACTGCAACCGTATTAGCACAAGCAATCATCCGTGAAGGGATGAAATCTGTTGCTGCGGGTATGAACCCAATGGATTTAAAACGTGGTATCGACAAAGCAGTTGAAGCAGCAGTAGCTGATTTAAAAGCACAATCAAAACCATGTACAACTAGCAAAGAAATCGCGCAAGTTGGCTCTATCTCAGCTAACTCAGATTCATCAGTTGGCCAAATCATTGCTGATGCAATGGACAAAGTAGGTAAAGAAGGCGTCATCACTGTTGAAGATGGTTCTGGCCTAAGCAACGAACTAGACGTCGTTGAAGGTATGCAATTTGATCGTGGCTACCTATCACCATACTTCATCAACAACCCTGAGCGTCAAATCGCTTTGATGGACAATCCATTCGTGTTGTTGCATGACAAAAAAATCTCAAACATCCGTGATTTATTACCAACTTTAGAGCAAGTAGCTAAAGCTGGCCGTCCATTGTTAATCATCGCAGAAGATGTTGATGGCGAAGCATTGGCAACATTGGTTGTGAATAACATCCGCGGCATCTTGAAAACTGTGGCTGTTAAAGCACCTGGTTTCGGTGATCGTCGTAAAGCAATGCTAGAAGATATCGCTATCTTAACTGGCGGTACAGTGATTGCTGAAGAAGTTGGCCTAAAACTTGAAAACGTAACGCTTGAAGATTTAGGTCAAGCTAAACGCATTGAAGTAGGTAAAGAAAACACAATCATCATTGATGGTCACGGTGTTGAAGCAAACATCAAAGCACGCATCACACAAATCAAAACGCAAATCGAAGAAGCTTCTAGCGACTACGACCGTGAAAAACTACAAGAACGCGTAGCTAAATTAGCTGGCGGTGTTGCAGTGATCAAGGTTGGCGCGACAACTGAAATCGAAATGAAAGAGAAAAAAGCACGCGTTGAAGATGCATTACACGCAACACGCGCAGCAGTTGAAGAAGGTATTGTAGCTGGTGGTGGCGTAGCGTTGATTCGTGCACGTGACGCTATCTCTAAAGTGAAAGGTGACAACCTTGACCAAGAAGCTGGTATCAAAATCGTATTGCGCGCTGTTGAAGAGCCATTACGCCAAATCACACAAAACGCTGGTGTTGAACCATCAGTAGTGGTGAACAACGTGGCAGCAGGTACAGGTAACTACGGTTACAACGCTGCTAACGAAACTTACGGCGACATGATCGAAATGGGTATTCTAGACCCAACTAAAGTAACACGCTCAGCATTGCAAAATGCAGGTTCAGTAGCTGGCTTAATGCTAACAACTGACTGTATGGTGGCTGAACTACCTAAAGATGACGGCCCGGCAATGGGTGGTGATATGGGTGGGATGGGCGGCATGGGCGGTATGATGTAAATCTGACTTTCATTTCATCGGTGATGCGTTGTTGGTTTCATCATTTACTCCTTGCCGTACTTAACGTACTGTCTGCGTCGTAAATAATTTCACCGCCTAGCATCACCTTCGAACTGAAGCCAGATTGCAGCGTTAGTCAGACTGCAATTAAAAAAGCCTCGCAATTGCGAGGCTTTTTATTATGGTTAATGACTTGGGATGTAATGGTGCTAGCCAAAATGATGATGTTGGATAATGGTAAGTACAAATTTTATTGACTGCTGGGAAGTCCAAGGTGACTATCCATGAAAATTTGGGCGAAATAAAACCGCCATATGAAGTGCTCCTTACTTGGTTGGATTGATGTCCAACTTTTGTGTTCAGTTCAGATTGGCGGTTGGATTTGTTTCAACAACTACTAATAAAAACACATTAAAGGGGTTGTGGGGCTTTTTCGTTTACTGAATTGAAGAGACATTTGTAAATTATATACCAGCCATATTTTCCCAAATGCGCATCAATAACATTATTATCTATCATTGAATGAATTCTTTCGCTTAAAACCTTCCTGCTAATTTTATGTGGGATATCTAACCTGCAATCCATCAGGCCTAACACTGCTTTTAAATGAATTTTATTTAAATCTAATAACTCTAGAAATTCTAATTTTTTAGAAACAGCCATTCCAGTGAAATAAATTCCTTTAAACTCGTCATACTCACCATCTTTAGGGTAAACCTGATAAAAATTAAGATATTTTTTAATGTCAATTGCAGTGCTTATAAACATTTCCTTGGAGTGCGCTTTAGTCGTTTCAGAGTAAATTTGCGCATAGTACCTTGCTTTTAATTCAAGCGCATCTATTTCATTTTGATCTGTAATTTTTCCGCTAATGACTTCTTCTAAAATTATGAAATTTATTGATTTAAGGAAAATATTTACATATTTTGTCCAGCTTTCACCAGTAATTACAAAATGAGCTTCTTCTGTTTTTTGTTTTTCTTCTGTCATGTTGACTTTCTAAAAAAAAAGCCCATAAAATATGGGCTCTATGACTCTGAACAAATATATTTAATTTGATAAATATTTGCTGTCTAAAAATTCTAGGTTATCTAAAGATTTCATAAAATTGCTATCAAGGTGATTGCCGCAATGTGTTAGGTTAGAAACTTCAGTTTCAGCAAGCCCAACCAAAGCAATATCAAATGGCTCAATTTTGAACTCATTCGCTATATCAATTGCTACTTGTCTATAATCTTTCATTTTTCTACCTTAAATTTCATTTTTATATTTAGAATCATTTTGTAAAAAACATAGCTGTTTATTCATTGTTGTTTGATAACAACTGACTTTAAAATCAGAAGGATGCGCAATATACAGCGTTTTTTTATAAAAGTAAACATCAACTACATTGCTATACTAACATTATTGACGAAGCAGTCAATAGCTATGTAGCATGGCAACTGGTTGCCCATGCATAAAATATCACGACAATCTAACGATGTCTCATTATCGTCGCGCCAACACGGCTGGAGCCACTTACTTTTTTACTGTCGTCACTTATCGTAGGCGTCAGTTCCTCTGTGATGAAGATGTGCGTGAGCCTTGTAGGGTGGGTCACTTGCGCCCCACGCGTTGCAATAGTATAACTTATCATTTCCGCGTGGGGTTAAAACCCCACCCTACAAAAACCATCAACCCAAGATGCCCCCATTTTGGATATAAAGCCTCAAGCTAGCCAACTCATGTAGCGTGGGCAACTAGTTGCCCACGCGTAAAATACCTCGCACAATCTAACGATGTCACATTATCGTCGCGCTAACACGGCTGGAGCTACTTACTTTTTTACTGTCGTCACTTATCGTAGACGTCCATTCCTCTGCGATGAGGATGTGCGTGATGCGTTAAAACTGGCGATTAATAAAGTACGAGAAAAGCATCCATTTACAATAGATGCTTGGGTTTTATTACCCGACCACATTCACACCATTTGGACATTGCCACCTAACGATGCCAACTTTGCACTCCGTTGGCAACTCATTAAACGCCATGTGACGCAAAGTTGCGGAGCACGCTTGCATAACCCACAATGGATGAATACTTCCAAAGCCAAACATCGTGAATCTACATTGTGGCAACGCCGCTATTGGGAGCATCAAATTAAAGATGATTTGGATTATGCAAAACACATAGATTATTTGCATTACAACCCAGTGAAGCATCAATTGGTAAAACAAGTCAAAGATTGGCCGTACTCCACATTTCACCGCTACGTTAAACAAGGCATTTATGATGAAAATTGGGCAATAGAAGTATTATTGGAACAAAGTGATTTTGGCGATGAGTAATCGGGGAAATTATGTATTAGCAACGCGTGGGAAACCAGTTGCCCACGCTACGCACTGCAAGTTAAATAAAAATCCTTGTAATATTGCGAAGCTTTTTTGTGGGTTATAGTTTGAGAGACAATGGTACGCTCACCAACTTTATGAGATTAAAATGGATATCATCTTTATAACTGTTATTGTTTTATATGCAGTTGCAATGATTGCCTATTTAGCAAAACCATCGAAGACAGTATTTGTTATTAAAATCAACTGTCTTATAGTTAATGTCATCAAAGGTCATGCCCCAAATAAATTTGTCGCGGAATGCGAAGAGATTGCAAAAATTCGGAAAACTATTAAAGGTAAAATATTTGGTATTCGAGAAAGCGGAGGTATCAAGCTTGAGTTCTCGAAATCAATAAGTGATGCAGAGAAGCAAGTATTTAGAAATGTGTGGCCAAATGATTATCTAAGTGGGAGTCCACCACCAAAATCAGGATTGAGAAGAAAGGCTTAATGAAGTAACCAAAACCCTCCCACTCGGGTTTTGTTTTATCCATCATTCTCCGTCATAATTACGGTTTATGCCGCTTGCATCACTCGAATTAAAAGCATCCCTTAAATAACGAAAGAAACACACAATGGCAATTGAATTAAACACTTTAACCCAACGCTTAAGCTATATCGTGGGTGAAAACATGGCGCATCAGCTTAAGAATGATGGCTTAGCCTTAGACGCAGACGCAGTTGCACAAGCTGTTATCGATGTAATGGCAGATACCCCATCACGTTTAACAGATGCGGAAAAAAGAAGCACGGTTGAACAAGTGCAAAAAGAGAGCCAAGAAAAGCAAATGGCAGCACAGGCTGAACAGTCTGCAAAAAACCAAGCTGCAGGCGCGGCTTATTTGGCTGAAAATGCTAAAAAAGAAGGCGTGATCACTACCGATAGCGGCCTGCAATATAAATCACTGGTGGCTGGCAATGGTGAAAAACCAAGCAAAAGCAATAAAGTAAGAGTGCATTACAGAGGCACGCTGATTGATGGTACGGTATTTGATAGTTCTTACGACCGCGGTGAACCTATCGTTTTCCCAGTCACTGGTGTGATTGCTGGTTGGGTTGAAGGCTTACAGTTAATGAACGTAGGCAGTAAGTTTGAATTAACGATTCCATCAAACTTAGCTTATGGCGCAAACGGCAGCGGCCCAGCGATTGGCCCAGATGCAACGTTGATTTTTGAAGTTGAGTTATTAGCTATCGAATAAGGCTAGCATGACTAGGGTGGGTAACTCAGTTATCCACCCTGCTGTATTGCCATCTACAATTGCTAGGCATTTAAACTCAATGCCTACTTCAATCTTTTATAATCCCCCCATGCAATTACACTACCAAATCTTAGGCGATAAAACTTCAGCCCAAACCCAACCACTTATATTACTGCACGGTTTATTTGGCTCTGGCGATAACTGGGGCACCGTTGCCAAGCACTTCTCGCAATACCACCAAGTAATTAGTGTTGATTTACGCAACCACGGCAAATCTCCACATAGTGACTCGCAAACCTATACAGAGATGGCAGATGACCTGCTTAAGTTATGCAATACGCTAGGTTTAGACAGCATTCACTTACTTGGGCACTCACTAGGCGGGAAAGTGGCGATGCAATTTGCGACGCAATTTCCTGATCGGCTAGAAAAATTGATCGTGGTGGACATGGCAATACGGTCTTATCCCGATGCATATACGCATATGATTGATGCGATGATGGCCGTTGACCTCAGCACCATGCAAAGCCGCGTTGACGTGGATAAAGCATTGATTAGCAAGATTCCCCATGCGATGGTGCGTCAATTTTTACTGATGAATTTAATCAAGTCAGACGTCAATCAACCAGAAAGTGATTCAAATAAAACTGGCTTGACGTGGCGCATTAACCTAGCCGCGCTCAAAGCCAACTACCCTAGCCTGCTGCAAGCCGTGTGCGAAAACGTACACTATGAAAAGCCTAGTTTATTTATCCGCGGTGAACGCAGTGATTACGTGCAAGATGCAGACATTGAACATATCAAGACCCATTTCACCAACGCACAATTTGCCAACCTACCAACAAACCACTGGGTACACGCAGAGCAGCCACAAGCGTTTATTGAGGTGGTCGCTGATTTTCTTGGGAGTGGAAAATAACATCCCGTTAAACCGTAGTTGGCAAATGTGCGTGAATGATAAATATGGACCAGCAACTACAGAATAGAAAAATATTGTCGTAAATGATTAAAGATGGATTATGCTGATTGCATAATGAATATCCAATAAAAAATCAAACAAAAAACTAATCGCCCAATCACCAAAGAAATAACAATAAAATAAAATGAAACGCAACCACACTATTGCATTAATCCTTTGCGGGCTATCGATGACAACACAAAGCCATGCGACAAATGGCTTCAACTTAATTGGCTATGGCGCAGAGTCAACCCTCATGGGTGGCGCTGATACTGCGGTGGCACGCGATACCAGTGCGTTAAACACCAACCCTGCAGGCTTGGCACAGATTAAAGGCAAGATGTTTGATGCGTATGGTTCAATGCTACGCACCACTGATTTGGCACACAAAGACGCACGTAATGATCAGCATGCTGACAATCGCTACGTTTTTCTTGCTGGTGGTGGTTATGCACAACAGCTAGAAAACTCGCCCTGCACAGCTGGTATTGGGTTTTTTTCACAAGGTGGTGCAGGCGCAGTGTTTAAACACATTAAAACGCCGTTTGGTACCGATGACGAAATGAGCTCACTGTTTGCTATTGCAAAAATAACGCCGGGCATTGGTTGCCAAGTCACAGACAACCTTTCCATAGGCGGCTCTGTTAGCTTAACTTACGCAAGTATAGAGCAGAAGTTTTTTTACCACACCCCACCTGCCGGTAGTTTCGCAGGCTTTGAAAATAAGGGCGCAGACACTATCCGCCTCGGCTTTAAACTAGGTGCTCAATATAAGCTGAACGAGCAATGGACACTCGGTACAAGCTATACAGAAAAAACTGAATTACCGCTCACTGGCGGCACCGCTAAATTTAACTTTGGCGCGTCTGGCATTGCTAAATATGACAACCTCAGCATTAAAGGATTTGCACTACCGCGTGAAGTAGCGGTTGGCGCGGCCTTTAAACCTAATCCCGATTTATTGCTTTCAGCCAAAATTAATTGGCTGAATTGGGCGGATGCCATTAACGATATCACGACCACATGGACTGAAACTTCAAACACCTCTGCATCTGCCTCGATGGTGAGTGTGAACCAACAAGATTGGCATAACCAAATCGTATATGCACTAGGTGCGGCTTACACTTATAACGACAAAACCACTTTATATGCAGGCTACAACTATGGCAAAAATCCGGTACCAAAGAACAACTCCAGTGCTTTGCTTGCTGCAACATTAGAACAGCATGTCACACTGGGCTTTGCTCGCAAATTGGATGAAACATGGAAACTCACAAGCGGTATTGAGTTTTTATTACCGAAAAAAGTGACTTACGATAGTCCATTATTTGGAAACAATACGGAAGTACGCAATGAGGGATTTTTTCTGCATCTAATGCTGAGCAAACAGTGGTAAAACTTTCTATGCGATAAAAGAAATAAGCACCTCGCCTTACGCGAGGTGCTTAAGAACGAAGCATCCAATCCAATCACAGCACTATCTAGTGCTGATCGGTATCGACTATTATTGTGTCAAAACCAAATACATTCCCCGCCCATATCCACATTACCAAAGCCAACACACCAAAAGGCATATAGCCCATATAGCCTAAAAGCGGCATTTCTGAAAAGATGTGAATTACATTAACGTAAGGGATATCGTATACCCAGTAATTAGGATTAGTAATTGGCATTTGAGGATGTGCACTTCCGTAGTTCCAACACTCCCAAACAAAACCATTCAACATGGTTGCCAACGCAACTAGAAGCGCGGGGGTCCAGTTGCCTTTTGCCATCTCAGTAAAAGGGGTCCAAACATTAAGCTTGATGAGTAAGCCTGAAAATATCATCAATATACCGATCCACAGCACCCAAAATAATGGATAAGGCCAAAACACCATTAGAAATAATAATACATAGCCTGCATACAATAAAAAATTACCATTGAGAGAAACTTTGGGGCCTTGAGAGTACCTACTGACCAAACTAGGACAAGTGTTCAACAACATATACCATTGAAAAATAGCTGGCCAAACGGTCGTATACGCTAGTAAAAATATCACCACTACCGTCTCATGTGACAATGAAGGAATACTCTCTGTTTGCGGGTAATACCAATTACCTAAAGCAAAATAATTATAATACTCAAACACATACCAGCCAACCAGGGAAACCAAAGCGCTGATTAGCAGTGTTTTTGGTTTAGATGAAAGCAAAGACTGGCCATTGTTATAACGATAAACAACGCCGTCTAGTGTAAAAATAAAGCTCCACCAGAGTGGTGTAAATGCATAATAAACTAGGCTGCCAAATATAGTCACTCGCGTCCACATCAGCCATAAGAAAAACAGTGTAGACACTAACCCCACCCAAAACCAAACAGGTAAAGGTAACGGTTTGTTAGGTGCCGCAGGCATAACCTTTTTAAATCCAAATAGCGTGGGGGCAATAAATAGCGCAAGCACAACCAATTCTACAAAGGCCAACGCGCAGAATACAATTAAATAAAACCTGGTGCGTCAGCGACATATTGCGGAGGAAATAAACCAAAACCAGGCGGCAAATGTGTATCGGGATAAGCAAACCAACTCGCAATTAAAGGTACTAGCAAAGCTAGTATGATGGGCATGATTAGTTTCTTCTGCATTTGAAATCCCTTTGTTAATAAAAAATTTCGCTACACTTACTCTACAATCTAAATTGATGAATCTGCTTACCAATAATTGGGATGCGTATTATTTTGACATATCCACTCACCTGTGGCTTTTTAACATGTTGAGATGAAAATCTCATCGCATTTCGTCATTAGGCAGGAAAAGAAACGCGTTTGTATGCCTATCAATTAACACTGTGCAAAACATTATCAGTCAATAAAGGTAGAAACAATCACCCATACAGATTACTTCATTTAAATTTAGAGACTAACCGACCACTCAATGCCTACCTTCATCACCAAAGTTTTTCTGCCATATTTTGTGACTTAATTCTTTCTATCCACCATTTCAACCCAGCTCCCTCATGTCCACTGCGCCAAGCCATATAGATGGATTCTGGTTGGCGTGGCTCCTCTACCCGCTTTTCTACCAACAACCCATCCGCAATCGCTTGACGGGCTAATGGTTCGGGTAAAAATCCAAAGCCTAGGCCTGCTAACTGAAATTGGTATTTAGTGCGCATATTTGGCACGGCCAAGGTGTCCTGCCCAAATAATAGGCCCACAGTACGTGGTGGCATTTTCCGGACAGAATCACTCACTGTAATGGCTCGATATCGATAAAGGTCAGCTTTACCTAATGCGTGATTAACATTTGCCAAGGGATGACTAGGTGCAACCGCAAACACAAACGAAGTGGAGCCAATCAACACAGAGTGATAACCTCCACCAGATGGCCCCTCACCCGCTGCGCCTATTAGCAAGTCTACTCGCCTATCCATCAGTGCTTCCCAACTACCAGATAGTGCCTCTTGTGAGAATCTTAGCCTAGTTAGATTGGCTACTTTGTAAAATTCAGTGATGTCTTCAACCAAAGCGGTTGGAGAAAAAATAGAATCCATGCCAATGGATAGCTCAGTTTCCCAGCCTGATGCTACGCGCCGCACTCTATGTTCAAGGTCTTCAGCTGCTTTAAGCAGGTATCGCCCCTCTTTTAGCAGCTCTTTACCAGCACTTGTTAGGCTGACTTTAGGACCTAACCGCTCAAATACTTGTACGCCTAAGTCTTGCTCTAATTTACTGACGGTATATGAAATGGTGGACGGTACTTTATGCAGCTCAACCCCCGCAGCAGCAAAAGATCCACCACGGTCAATGGCATCAAGAATTAATAGTGAATCAAGGCTTATTCTGAACATTCGATTTTTTCGATGATAGGTTGATAATTTTTCCGTTTTTCATAGTGAAAAGACAGGTTCATAATGCTTATCACATTAACAGCAAGCCATTTATTAACAATCACTATGTTTCAAATTATCGCACATAGAAAAATAAATGACGCAACGATTCAACAAAAATAGGAGTCATTCATCATGTTACAGGTGCTAAAAAATAGTCAACGAGGGGCAGCTGACCATGGATGGTTGCAATCTAACCACTCGTTCTCATTTGGTCATTACTACAACCCTGACCAAATGGGGTTTGGACCTTTACTCGTTATCAATGAAGACCGAGTACAGCCTGCACGAGGGTTTGGCACACACAGCCACGAAGATATGGAGATTATTAGCTACGTATTAAGCGGTGCGCTAGAACACAAAGATAGCATGGGCAATGGCTCTGTGATTCATTACGGTGATGTGCAAAGAATGAGTGCCGGTACTGGTGTGAGCCACAGTGAATTCAACCACTCCAGCACTGAGCGTGTGCACTTTTTACAAATATGGATTAGCCCTAACGTCACTGGGATTAGCCCAAGCTACGAGGAAAAACATTTTGATAGCGCATCAAAAATAGGCCAACTGCGCTTGATTGCCTCTCAGGATGGAAAAGATGGCTCAGTACTGATTCATCAAGATGCCAGCATCTATGCATCGATATTGAATAGCAACGCCTCATTAACACATCAATTAGCGCAAGGCAGAACAGGCTACGTGCATTTAATTAGAGGCCAAGTTGAAGTCAATGGCATCAAATTGACCACAGGTGACGCCTTAAAAATTCAAGAGGAATCATTGCTTGAGTTCAGCAACCCAGTGGATGCCGAGTTACTGATGTTCGACCTCCCTTACTAATTTTTATTTACTTTTTTAATGACTTTATATTTTTTAGGAGCAATACCATGACACAAGAAACCATTTTAATTGTAGGCGCAGCAGGTAATAACGGCGTAGCAGCAATTGAGGCATTAGTGAACAAAAATGATCGCAATATCAAAGTGGTTGCTGGCGTAAGAAGCGCAAGCAAGGCTACCCAACTTAAAGAAAGATTCCCAACGATCGAAACTGCTATTTTTGATTTAGATGAGCCAGCTACGTTAAAACCAGCGTTTGCAGGGGTGACGAAAGTTTACATTATTCCAGGTAACGTAGAGAACAGAGCAGAGCATGCCAAAAATACGGTGGATGCAGCGGTAGCGGCAGGCACAGTGAATCAAATCGTGTTGTTATCGGTAGTAGGCGCAGAGTGGGAAGCGATTCTGTTTGCTAAACAGTTCCGCCAAGCAGAGAAGTATTTAGAAGCTTCAGGTTTACCATGGACGCATCTGCGCACTATCTGGTTCCAAGATAACTTTTTTGGCTGGGCAGATGGGGTAAAAAGTGGCAAATTATATTTTGGCATTAGAGATGGCAAACTTGCACCATTAAATGTGCAAGACATTGGCGAGGCAGCAGCTGTAACACTCACCACACTAGGACATACCAATAAAGCCTATAACTTGACTGGGCCAGAGTTGCTGTCAGGCAGCGACATTGCCGCCGTCTTCTCACGCGTCACAGGCCACAGTGTTGACTACGTATCACCAGATGAAGACACAACGTATGCATCACTCACTGGTTCTGGCTGGCCTGAGTGGCAGGCAAAAGGTGTGCTTGAACTGTTTGAAGTCTTTGCCTCAAACCAAGCAGCGGTAGTGACTACTGATGGTGAAGCTTTACTAGGTCGCCCATTAACCAGATTTGAAGATTTTATTACTGCCAACAAAGCTGCTTTTATTTAAGCAGCACTAAATAAAGTAGTGTACTCACGTCAACACGGCTCCCGAGCAAAAGCTCGGGAGGTTTAATTCAATCAACGACATAAAGAAAAGACAGCAAGATGATTTTAGAAAGAATTCTTACTTGGAGAAACTCAATTTTCAGCATCAGTGCTGAAGGAGAGTGTAATAGCTCAGACACACAGCCAATGGATTTAGATGCAAAATTTAGAGAAGAAGAAACATGGCTGGGGATAGGATGACACCCCTTCACTGGCATGGCGATCATTAGCTCGCTAAGCCAGTGGACGGCCTAAGCATTAACCAAACTGGTAAGAGGCCATGACCACGCCAAACACCGCATCAGTAAAAATACGCTCACCAACACTATCACCCGCTGCACCAGCCACCACCATCAACGGGATAAGATGATCTTCTCTTGGGTGAACCAACCGCGCATACGGCGCTTGCTCCCAATCTACCAACGCTTGATTACGCTGCTGTGGATCATGACTAGTGACTGCTTCATATAAATACTGCTCAAATTGCACAGAAGGCTCCAGCGATGCTGGCCTGCCAAAACCACGCATATTATGATATGTGAGCCCACTACCGATAATGAGCACGCCTTCATCTCTTAAAGGCGCTAAGGCCTCACCAAGCTGTATATGCTCAAGTGGATCGTAAGTGGTTTTCATGGAGAGCATTACAACAGGAATATCAGCATCAGGGTACATCAACATGAGCGGGACAAACGTACCGTGATCAAACCCTCTTTTTTCATCTTTCAATACAGCTACACCAGTTAATGCCAACAACTCACTAACTCTTTTCGCTAACGCAGGGCTACCGCTCGCAGGGTACTGCACATGATAAGTATGTTCAGGGAAACCAGAATAGTCGTACACCATCGCTGGTTGCTTTGCGGTAGATACCGTAAATTGCGGCTCTTCCCAATGGCCTGTAATCACCAAAATCGCTTTAGGTTTTGCTGGCAAACTTGCTGGCAACTTGGCCAACTCCGCCTCTGTTACTGCAAAACGCTGACGCATGTCTTCAATATAAGGCCAAGGCCCACCGCCATGAGAAATAAACAACGTAGGAAATCGAGTGCTTAGTTTTATACTCATATTTTGTTGTTTCATATCACTAAGCTACTCCTAATTTCTTGCCTTTAAAACATCCTCGCAACAAATTTACAAACAATTACATGTTATTTACATTTGGTAATATTTGCGTTTATACTAATGCTTATAAATTAAAGCCTTTGCATAAATAGCAGGCAAAAAAAGACCCCAACCAAGGGGATGAAATTGGGGTCCAAAAGTGCCTCATCGTCTAAGGCTTCCGCTCAGGGAGGATTGGAGCGGAAAGGCAACTTGCGTTACCTGTAAGCTCTGACTGAGCCTTTTCAAAATAAGTTCCCAAAATAAATGAAGACTTTCATTTTTGGAAACCCCCTATTTCTTGTCAGCATTAATTTTTCGTCCTTTTAATAAATCTACGTCATACCAGATAGCAGAACCTGCATCTAACATATGCAAAAACAGATATTCGAAACATGTATAAACGCCAGCCACATATGAAATATTCGGTTTAGGTAGTCATGCTAAAATATGAGCTATGAATAACCAACCGCAAACCACCATGCAAGACCCTCTGTTAGCTGGATTAAATAATAAACAACTTGAGGCGGTCACATTACCCCAACAATCTGCACTGATTTTAGCTGGTGCTGGCAGTGGTAAAACACGCGTACTCACCGCGCGTATTGCATGGCTGATCCAAACTGAGCAAGTTTCGCCTACTGGTTTGCTAGCTGTGACGTTTACCAATAAAGCGGCAAAAGAGATGCTCACCCGCATTACGGCATCGCTACCCATCAATACACGCGGCATGTGGGTTGGTACTTTCCACGGCTTATGTAATCGCTTATTACGCGCACACCACCGCGAGGCTGGGCTGCCAGCAAGTTTTCAAATTTTAGATATTGCAGATCAGCTTTCCGTCATCAAACGCTTAATGAAGCTGATGAATGTGGATGATGAAAAATTTCCGCCTAAGCAAGTACAAAACTACATTAACGGCTGTAAAGACGAAGGGTTACGTGCGCATGCGGTTGATGCTTACGACCCACACTCACAAAAATTACGTGAGATTTTTGAAGAATACGATAAACAATGTCAGCGGGATGGTGTAGCTGACTTTGCAGAGCTGCTATTACGCTGCTATGAGTTGCTGGAACGTGACGCCAATATCCGCCAACACTATCAAAACCGCTTCAGATATATCTTGGTAGATGAGTTTCAAGATACCAATCGCTTGCAATACCAATGGCTAAAATTATTGGCGGGTAAAGAAAACTGCATGTTTGCAGTAGGTGATGACGACCAATCCATTTACGGCTTCCGTGGTGCACGTGTCGGCAATATGCGTGATTTTGAAACCGACTTCAACGTACAAAGCGTAGTCAAGTTGGAAGAAAATTACCGCTCACACAGTAATATACTCGACGCCGCCAATGCCATTATTTCGCACAACAAAAACCGTTTAGGCAAAAACTTATGGACCAGTGCTGGTGCTGGTGAGCCTGTGCGTGTATACCAAGCTTACAACGATAACGATGAAGCCCAATTTATTGTCGATGAAATTAAAATGCTGCATGCAGAAGGCACTGAGCTAGGCGAAATGGCCCTGCTCTATCGCTCCAATGCGCAATCTCGCGTATTAGAGCATGCGCTATTCTCGGCTAACCTGCCGTATCGCGTTTATGGTGGTTTGCGCTTCTTTGAACGCGCAGAAATTAAACACGCACTTGCTTACATGCGCCTGATTGCCAATGCCAATGACGATACCGCATTATTGCGCGTGATTAACTTCCCCGCACGTGGCATCGGTGCCCGTAGCTTAGAGCAGCTACAGGAGGCCGCTCGCGCAGAGAATTGCAGCTTATGGCAGGCCGCCATTAATAAAGTGGGGCATGGCAAAGTTGGCGGTAAAGGGATTGATGGTTTTGTTGCACTGATTAGGCAAATGGTAGATGAAGCTTATGGCATTAGCCTCTCTGAACTAGCAGAACTCGCCACCACGCTTTCTGGCCTCAAAGCACATTACCAGAATGAAAAAGAAGGTGAAGACCGCATTGCCAACTTGGAAGAGCTGGTCACGGCGGCAGTTGCCTTTACTAATCAGGATTTTGGCAACCACAGCAACACAGATGGCGAGACCGAACAAGATCTACTCACACAGTTTTTAAGTCATGCAAGCTTAGAGGCTGGTGAACATCAGGCCGATGTCGGGCGCGAGGCTTTACAGCTAATGACTGTACATGCGTCTAAGGGACTAGAGTTTAAAGTAGTGTTTATTAGTGGCCTAGAAGAAGGTCTGTGCCCGCACGAGCAAAGCACCTACGAAGCAAACGGTTTAGAAGAAGAGCGTCGCTTAATGTACGTGGCGGTAACGCGTGCCAGACAACGTTTATATCTTAGCCACGCACAAAGCCGCATGTTGCACGGACAAGTACGCTATGGCATTCCATCACGCTTTTTGGATGAAATCCCAGAAGAACTGCTCAAGCACTTAAATAGCAAACCTGTGGCCAAATCTGGCTATGGCAGAGATTACAATGAACTGCCCGCCATGATGAGTAAACAGCAAAGTAGCACGCAAAAAAATGCAATGCCTTGGAAAGTGGGTCAGCAAGTAGCCCACAGTAAATTTGGTAATGGTGTTGTGGTGAGCTATGAGGGCAACGCTAACGATATGCGTGTACAGGTAAATTTTGGCCGTGAAGGTTTAAAGTGGCTAGCGCTGGAATTTGCAAAACTTACAGCTATTTAAGCAAAACCTTAAGCCCAAAGTACATAAGTACACCAAGCAAAAGAAGCTCAGCAATATCGATAAAATCTAATAGTGAAAACGCACGACTGTTAGCCAACACCACTAGACGTGACCCTAAAAAAAATCCCTATCAGTTAAATATTTAACTAATAGGGATTAATCCGTTGCACTTAATCAAGCGCAACATAATGTAGCGCTTAAGCTTGATCTTGTTGGTCTTGGTCTAGATTTTTGCTTGGGTTCTCTATGCCAAAAATATCAGCATAGCTGGTGTACAAACTGGTCATCATGACAGGAATGATAGCAACAAACACCACTGCAAAAATCACATGCAAGCTCACCACCAACCACATTGCGGCCATTAATACCGCCATAAATATCAAGCCATAGAGCAAAAATGGCAGCATATTCTTTAAACAGGCTACAAAACTTAACTTCATTGCATCAACTGCTTTCAACTGATTAAGCCCAGCTAACACTGGCGCAAACCAATACCCCATTAGCACAGGCATCAAAAAAAGCATCGCAATCAACAAAGGCAATAAAACAGTGCTAGCTTGCTCTGGGCTCAAATCTTTACCTTGTGCAATCAGCTCAATGGTTGACCTATCCATCATCAGTACAACAAACACAGCAATCACGAGTAAACTCATCATGTAAATGCCACCAACCGCGATTAACTGCGAGGTGTTTTGCTTAAAGCCTTGAAACAGATGATTGATTTCTAAATCCTGATTGCGAGTAAGCGCTTGGCAACCCCACATCATCCCTGCTGCAAACACAGGAGCAAGTAATGTACTCACCACAGAGCCCAATATAGGCACCAGTGAAATCGGAATCATAATCGCTAGATAAATGACTAACAAAATAATCCACATCACTGGATTAGCCCTAAACAAAGCAATGCCATTCACAATCCATAGCCATGCGCTTGCTGCCGGCACTTGCCTGATGACTGGAGCTTGCATGTTTAGATCTTCTGCCATGATACTTTCACCTCGGGGTTGAACTCAGTTTGCTTTAAATAATGCTTAAATATTGTCTTTTAACTTAGTACTTTTAGATATTGTTTAAAAATAATGTCTACATACCAATTAAGGTATTCATCAACAGTCATTAACGCTGCGCAGTACGTAACTTAAGTATGTTTTTAAAATGGTTAGGGTCTTTTGCATGCGTTAGCTCACCCGCTTGCGGGTAAATCTGATCATACAAGCGTGACAACCAGAAACGTAATGCGGCAATCTGCAGTAAACCATTCCAAGCATCATGCTCAGCTTGCTCAAACGGCCTCACGCTTTGATAAGCTTTCAGCAGCGCTTCAACTTTTTCTGTATCTAGTTGCCCATCTGCCTGTACGCACCAATCATTTGCAACAATCGCCAAATCATAAGCGAGCACATCGTGACAAGCGTAATAGAAATCAATTAACCCACCGACCTTATCGCCATCAAACAATACGTTATCACGGAACAAATCAGCATGAATAATGCCTTTAGGTAATGCTGAGGTATCAAGCTCAGCTTGAAACGCCAATGTTTCAGTCAGTAACTTTTGGTCATCTGCCGATAAGTGTGCCATCACTTTTTGTGCGGTTTGATTACGCCAATCAGCACCACGTGGGTTTTGATGCGCCTGACCTGAAGTTTGCCCAGCAAACGTCTGCCCTGCCTGATGCATTTGCGCCAGCACTCTGCCAACCTCAGCACAATGCACTACGTTTGGCGCAGCAATATCGCGACCATTCAGGCAGCTAATCAACACGGCTGGCTTACCATTAAGCATATGCAAGCTTACCCCTGCCTTATTTGTGATAGGGTCAGGACAAGGGACACCGTGCTCCGATAAATGGTGCATTAAATCAATAAAATACGGGAGTTCATCAATCGTGTTGTGTTCAAACAAAGTGAGTACGTACTTACTTTGCGTGGTCGTCACAAAGTAATTGGTATTGGTAATGCCTGAAGAAATACCTTTTAAGTCAACTACTTCACCAATTGGGTAGTCTTGAAGCCAAGCTTGTAATTGCTGAATGCTAACTGAGGTAAAAACAGACATAGGTATATTTAAAACTGGAAATGATTAAAGGCGAGGCATTATAACAACCATGTGAATGAAAGCACGCTGCCTCATTCACATGAACGCTTGAAAGTGTGATCAATTAAAATGTGAAAATGGTCCATTTAGGAATCACCAATGGTGGATTAGGCCCATCATTGACCCAAGCACCATCTTGGTCTTCACGGTGCATATAGTAAGGCACACCATGTTTAGGCGTGATTTTCATCATATATAATTGACCACCAACACGATACTCCTCAATCGTTTCGCCTTCTTTTTTGATGATGGTAATCACTGGCTCATCAGGATTATCTTCTGCACTAATACTTGGCGGTGGAATGTCTTCTAGTGGCTCAAGGTTTGCTGGTAAATCTTTAGCTTGGAGCAATGCAGGAAAAAGCATTGCTGCTATGAATAAAGACGCTAGATTTTTGTTACTTTTACGCATAATAATCACCACCCTTAACGGCATGAACAGAATCAACTAACCAATGTCTTATTCTATCAAAAACCACCCAATATAAGACCATGTGCTTATAAATAAAGCTGAATGCGTTCTTCTTCTGCAGAAAGCTTGAAGCCTCGTGTTTCGTAATGCTTAAAGATGGCTTGTACGATTTCAGCAGGATCATCAATCATCTGTATTAAATCAACATCACTAGCCGAAATCATGTCTTCGCTGACTAAGGTTGTTTTCACCCAATCAACTAGCCCACGCCAAAAAGGCTCACACACCAGAATAATTGGTATCCTAAGCGTTTTACCAGTTTGCACCAAGGTGATGGCTTCCATGAGCTCATCCAAGGTCCCAAAGCCACCTGGCATGACCACATAGGCGCTTGCATACTTCACAAACATCACCTTACGCATAAAGAAGTGTTTGAAATTTTGGCTGATGTCTTGATATGGGTTTGCATTCTGCTCATGCGGCAGCTCAATATTTAAACCAATACTCGGAGACTTTCCTGCGAATGCACCCTTATTAGCGGCTTCCATAATACCTGGCCCGCCCCCAGAAATCACAGAAAACCCTGCATCAGATAGCCTTCTGGCAATATCTACCGTCAACTCATAATAAGGGCTATCAGGCTTGGTGCGCGCACTGCCAAAGATAGAAACCGCTGGTGTAATTTCTTTCAGCCGTTCGGTAGCATCGACAAACTCAGACATAATTTTAAACGCATGCCAAGACTCAAGCCCAGTATGGTGCATTCCCTGTACATCAGGGTCTGTGATTTTTGGAATTTTTTTAACAACGGTCATGACTGAGAAATCCTTGATGAATGAACTACCAACATTTAAATAGGCTAAATTAAAACCTTGCGTATAAAACAATTTTTAAGCACGCCATATATGTTTTATTATGTAGGCGATTAAAGACCGTTGGCAACAACCTATTGCAACTTTTTGTTCAATACACAAGCAAATGAACATGAGGCGTGCTCGCAATTTTTGGATTTTTACATGAAAACTTTATTATTAGTGGATGGCTCATCTTATTTATATCGCGCGTTTCACGCGATGCCTGACCTAAGAAATCGCCAAAACGAACCAACTGGTGCGATTCAAGGTGTATTGAATATGTTACGCCGCTTGCATAAAGATTACCCCGCTGATTACAGTGCTTGTGTGTTTGATGCGAAAGGCAAAACCTTTAGAGATGATATCTATCCAGAATATAAAGCAAACCGCGCATCAATGCCCGATGACTTAAGAGCGCAGATTGAGCCATTATTTGAAGCCATTAGAGCGATGGGCTGGCCGCTGATTGTGGAAGATGGGGTGGAGGCTGATGATGTGATTGGCGCGCTCGCCAAACAAGGTGCAAGTGAGGGCATGAAAGTCATCATCTCCACTGGCGATAAAGATATTTCACAACTGGTGGATGAGCAAATCACTATCGTGAACACGATGCCAAACGCATTTAGAAAAGGTGATGAAATATTAGATGTTGCTGGCGTTGAAGAAAAATTCGGCATTCCTCCCACCCTGATTGTTGATTATTTAATCTTGATTGGCGACACCTCAGATAACGTGCCAGGCGTTGAAAAAGTAGGCCCCAAAACCGCAGTGAAGTGGCTGAAAGAATATGGCTCATTAGAAAATATCGTCGCGCATGCTGATGAGATTAAAGGCGTGGTCGGTGAGAACTTACGCAAAGCGCTGCCTTGGCTACCTACAGCACGCGAGCTGATTACTATCCGCTGCGATGTTGGCATTCAAGAAAATTTGACTGACCTAGCACCGCAAACTCCAGACAAATCCAAACTTGCCGAACTGTTTGATCGCTTTGATTTTAAAAGCTGGCGCCGTGAGTTGGACAACATGCCAGACACCACAACCAATACAATGCCTACTCGTTCAGTAGCAACAAATACAGCGACGCAGCAAATGCAAACTACCGATATGTTTGCACCTAATGAGTACACAGCAAATACCACACGTAACTACGAAACCATTTTAACCAATGCACAGTTAGATGACTGGCTCAATAAAATCAGCACCGCAGCATTGGTTTGCTTTGATACGGAAACCACCTCACTTGACCCGATGACTGCAAAAATCGTGGGGATGTCATTTAGCGTAGAAGCTGGCAGTGCGGCATATTTGCCATTAAAGCATGATTACTTTGATGCACCATCCCAGCTAAATTTTGATGAGACTTTGGCTAAAGTTAAACCCATATTAGAGAACTCTGCTATTAAAAAAGTGGGGCAAAACCTGAAATATGATCAGCATGTATTAGCCAACCACAACATACAACTTAACGGCATTGAGCACGATACGCTACTGCAATCTTATGTGTTTGAATCCCATAAATCACATGGTATGGATGCTTTAAGCGAGCGTCATTTGGGCATTAAAACCATCACGTTTGAAGAGGTGGCTGGCAAAGGGGCAAAACAAGTAAGCTTTAACCAAGTAACGGTTGAAGTTGCAGCAGAATACGCTGCTGAAGATGCTGACATTACGCTGCAACTTCACGAAGCGATGTATCCGCAAGTGGCGGCCGATGTAAAGCTAGACTATATCTACAGCCAAATTGAAATGCCCGTTTCAAATATTCTGTTCACCATTGAGCGCAATGGCGTGCTGATTGACGCCAACATGCTCAATGCACAAAGCAATGAAATTGGCCTAAAACTAGTGGCATTAGAGAACCAAGCCTACGAGCTTGCTGGACAACCGTTTAACCTAGGCTCACCAAAACAGCTACAAGAAATCTTATTCGGCAAACTGGGCATCAAACCGCTGAAAAAAACACCAAGCGGCACACCATCAACGGATGAAGATGTTTTACAAGAGCTAGCTTTGGATTACCCACTACCAAAAGTCTTACTGGAGTACCGCGGTTTAGCCAAGCTCAAATCTACCTACTCGGACAAACTTCCACGGATGATTAATCCCAATACGGGTCGCGTACACACTAGCTATAACCAAGCCGTAGCCATTACTGGCAGACTCGCCAGCTCAGACCCTAATTTACAAAATATTCCAGTGCGCACACAAGAGGGCCGCCGTATCCGTGAAGCATTTATCGCCCCACAAGGCAGCCATATTGTTTCTGCCGATTACTCGCAAATTGAACTACGCATCATGGCACACCTATCGCAAGATACAGGCATGCTCAACGCATTTGCCAATAACGAAGATATTCACCGCGCCACTGCCGCAGAGATTTTTGGGGTAGAACGCAGCGCCGTGGACAACGAACAACGACGTTATGCCAAAGTCATCAACTTTGGGTTGATTTACGGCATGAGCGCGTTTGGTTTGGCGCAAAACTTAAATATCGAGCGCAGCGCCGCACAAAGCTATATCGAGCGTTATTTTGCGCGCTACCCAGGTGTGCGCCAATACATGCAAGAAACGCGCGAGATTGCCAAACAAAATGGCTACGTAGAAACCTATTTTGGACGCAGACTCTGGGTGCCAGAAATCAACAGCAGCAATGGCATGCGCAGAGCTGGCGCTGAACGTGCCGCGATTAACGCACCGATGCAAGGCACAGCGGCTGACTTGATTAAACTCGCCATGATTGCCGTGCAGAATTGGTTAACTTCAGAAAAATTAAACACCAAACTCATCATGCAAGTTCACGATGAACTGGTGCTGGAAGTACCAGATAATGAACTAGCACTAGTCAAAGTAAAACTACCAGAACTCATGCAAAATGTGGCTAAATTGGACGTACCCCTACTGGCTGAGGTTGGCGTGGGTAGTAATTGGGAAAGTGCGCATTAACTAAACAACGATTAAGATACTTTACAATATGCAAAACTTCGGCCTCTACATCATTGGTGATGAAATCCTCTCTGGCAAACGTCAGGATGCTCACTTATCCAAAGTGATTGAACTGCTTTCCGCACGCGGGCTACAACTTAGCTGGGCAAATTATTTGGGCGATATTCCAGCCCAAATTACCGCCTCACTTAAGGCCAGCATGGATAGAGGTGACATTGTATTTAGCTGTGGCGGCATTGGCGCGACGCCTGATGATTACACACGGCAATGTGCGGCTGATGCGGTAGGTGTGCCAATTGCACGCCACCCAGAGGCGGTGGCTGAAATTGAAGCGCAGTACGGAGAAAGCGCCTATCCAAAACGCGTATTAATGGCAGATTTTCCACTGGGTGCAACGCTTATCCCCAACCCTGTTAACCGGGTAGCTGGGTTTGCAATCCATCAACATTATTTTGTGCCAGGCTTTCCGCAGATGGCACACCCGATGATTGAATGGGTGCTAGAGACACACTATCCTCACTTATTTCACCAGCAAGACTACATCGAAACCTCTATTTTGGTGATGGATGCAGGTGAAAGCCAACTCATTGATTTTATGAATTATATTGTTGAAAAATACCCAGAAACTAAGTTATTTAGCCTACCTAAATTAGATCACCGTCGCACCATAGAGCTGGGTGTAAAGGGCGCATCTCTGCAAGTTAATTCAGCCATGAGTGATATTAAGCAGGGAGTTGCTGCACTAGGTTTTCCATGGCTAGAAATCGCAAAATAATCGGTAACCGACTGTTCACCCCACCAAGCTATCGCTGGTTATTTTTAGGCATTTTTGCCATACTATTTGCGCTGACTATTTATGCGATGGCGCACCAGTTCATCCCGTCTCCAACATGGTATGCGCTAAGCCTCAAACTTAACATTGGCTTTACCGTTATCATGGCTAGCTGGTTTTATTATATGTTAATGCTTAATCCAGCATCACTCACTGAGGTTTACAAACGTTATTACAAATGGTTTGTAATTTTATCGGCGCCTGTGATCTTTTATTTTTTAGGGTATATCGCCATTATTTATAGTATCGGCAATATTGCTGGCAGCTTCTCAAGCACCCCACACATCATTCATGATGTCATGCAGAAACAATGGATAGACTCTAGAAGAAGCTGTAAAACACGTTTAGTCGGTAAAAGTCTGCAGCATGCATTACCACCCAACTTCTGCATCACCCAAACTTCGTTTAACCACCTGCCTCAAGAAGTTGCAGTTAGACTGGTTGGGCAACATAGTTATTTTGGCTTCAAACTTGATTACATTGAATACGATTGGGAAAAGACCTTAAAATTATATCCAAGCACTTTAATTTTAACCGCACTACCACTTTAACCGCCTCATCCAGCCATGAAATGCAGAGACCATTGCGGCGCTTGTTGCACCGCACCTTCTATTAACAGCCCGATTCCTGGCATGCCCAATGGCAAGCCTGCTGGCGTGCGCTGCGTACAATTAAACGAACAAAACATGTGTAAAATTTTTGGCAAGCCAGAACGACCAGCCTTTTGCGGAAGTTTACAGCCTAGCCTAGAAATGTGTGGTGAATCACGTGAACAAGCCATCCATTGGCTAACTGAACTAGAGCAGCTCACTGCGCCAAGTTTCACCCAACAATAACACCGCAACAAAACTAAGCGCAGCGGCAATTGAGACATAAGCCCCTACCCAAGCTAAACCACCAGCCGACACTAACAATTGTGAAATGTAAGGTGCCATCGATGCACCTAAAATTCCGCCTAATTGATACGCCAAACCCGCGCCAGTATATCGCACCGCAACAGGAAACTGCTCTGGTAGGTATGCGCCCATTGGCGCAAACGTAGCCCCCATTAAAAACAAGGCTAACGATAAAAATATAGTCACTTGCACCACAGAGCCACTTGCCAATAAGGGGCTCAGCGTAAAACCAGCCAGCACAGCGAGTGCGCTACTGATTAACAATACTGGACGGCGCCCCCAAACATCACTTAATTTTGCTGAGAGTGGCGTCGCAATCGTCATCAACAAAATAGCAATACAAAGCATGCCTAAAAAATCGCTACGCGTAATGCCAAGATGCGTGGTGCCATAGCTCAAGCAAAACACTGTAGCGGTATAAAAGAGGTTGTAGCACACCACCATTGCCAAAGCACCTAATAGCACGGGGCGCAAATGTGTTTTTAATAAAGGTTTAATCGGTACTGCATGCGTTTTATTTTGCTTCAATGCCGTGGCAAAAGCTGGCGTTTCTGTGAGTCTAAAGCGTATATACAAGCCGACGCCAACCAACAATGCACTGGCGATAAAAGGTAGGCGCCAACCCCACGCTTTAAACTGTGCATCGCTTAACCATACGGATAAAGCCAGATAACTCAAGGTTGCCAGTAAAAAACCAACCGATGGTCCTAACTGCGGAAACATACCAAACCAAGCGCGTTTATCTTTGGGCGCATGCTCGGTTGCCAGCAAGGCAGCACCACCCCATTCCCCACCTAAACCCAAGCCCTGCCCAAAGCGCAATATGCACAATAAAATTGGCGCCCAGATTCCTAACACCTCGTAACCTGGCAATAAACCAATCAGTAGCGTTGAAACGCCCATCAACAGCAAAGAAGCCGCTAGCGTTGTTTTACGACCAATCTTATCCCCAAAATGACCAAACACAATCGCGCCAACGGGCCGCGCAATAAACGCAATACCAAAGGTTAAAAATGCATTGAGTGATTGTGTAGCAGGATCACTGGCAGGAAAAAATACTTGACCAATCACCAAAGCGGCAGCCATGGCGTAAATATAAAAATCGTAAAATTCAATCGCAGTGCCTATAAAGCTAGCAAAGGCGATGTGAGTGGTCGATGGTTTTTGCATAATCAAACTCAATAACAAACTATTCCCAATTGTATGCTGAAAATTGTTTTCTCAAACTAAGATTGCGTATAAAATAGGCAGCTTGCCTGCAAAGTTGTTTTGGACTTTCTTTTAGTTTTTTTAATACATAAAAGAAGGCGAAACGAAGGCTACGCTTAATGCATCACCTCAAAAGGTCGCACATTAAGCACAGATTAATAGAGCTGGGCTAGAGATTAGTACAAATAATAAACAGTGCTGCGAGTTTGTCGGATTTGCAGTTAACAACCTTATCGTGAAGATTAAATAATCTAAATGCAAATTGGTAATCACATCTTAAAAAACAACCTAGTCGTTGCTCCCATGGCGGGCGTAACTGATAGGCCTTTCCGCCAACTTTGTAAAAAGATGGGCGCGGGCTTGGCTGTATCTGAGATGGTCACCTCAAACTCATTGCTGTACGGTAGTGAAAAAACAAAACGTCGCGCCAATCACGAAGGCGAAGTTAACCCGATTTCAGTGCAAATTGCTGGCGCTGACCCAAAAATGATGGCTGAAGCAGCCAGGCATAATGTAGACAATGGTGCGCAAATCATTGATATCAACATGGGCTGCCCTGCTAAAAAAATCTGTAACGTGATGGCAGGCTCTGCATTACTTAAAGATGAACCACTGGTTGCACAAATTCTTAGAGCGGTTATCGCAGCGGTTGATGTGCCTGTCACATTAAAAATACGTACAGGTTGGGATAAACAAAACCGCAATGCGATTCAAATTGCAAGAATGGCCGAAGACCTAGGCGTTCAAGCGCTTGCAATGCATGGTCGCACCCGCGCATGTGCTTATATGGGCGATGCCGAGTACGATACGATTGCAGCAGTTAAACAAGTGATTAAGATTCCGCTCATTGCTAACGGTGACATCACCACGCCTGAAAAAGCAAAATTCGTATTAGATTACACTGGTGCTGATGCCGTGATGATTGGCCGTGCAGCACAAGGTCGCCCATGGATATTCCGCGAAATTGATCACTACCTCACTACCGGTACGCATTTGTTAGCACCAACCGTCGATGAAATCCACACTGTGATGTTAGAACATCTACATGATTTGTATGATTTTTATGGCGACTTGACTGGTATGCGTATGGCACGTAAGCATATCTCTTGGTACACCAAGGGCTTGGCTGGCTCTGCCCAATTCCGCCACAATATGAATACGTTGCAAACCATCGAGTTACAACTACAAGCAATTAACGACTTTTTTGTTGAACTAAAAACAAAAAATGAACGTTTAGTTTACATTGATCCTGACGCTGAAGACGCCAAGACCGATTCGTCAGAAGCATTAGCAGCCTAGGAACTACTATGTCAGAAAACTGTAAGCTCAGCCAAGCAGTCAAAGAGTCTTTGGATGATTATTTCATTCACCTAGATGGTGAACCACCTCATGCCGTTTATGACATGGTATTGGGTTGTGTAGAAAAACCTTTACTTACTTACATCATGCATAAAGTCGGTGGCAATCAAAGTAAAGCCGCTGAAATACTCAGCATCAATCGCAACACGTTACGTAAAAAACTTCAGCAGTACAAGATTGAATAAAACAACCCATCAAAAGTGGGTCGCTTTATAAACTCTTGCATTTTGCTTATCTAATTTTGCTTGCAACGTCAAAGCCAAGTTTAGCAAGCAAGAAATAACAGGCAGCAAAAATTGAATGTGTTTTAGCAACTTATCAGCTGGGCACTGGGTTAGAGCTAACACAGCTTATCATTTGTATTATGGAATAAATTTATGGCAACTATTAAACGTGCGCTTATTAGCGTTTCTGATAAAACTGGCATCATCGACTTTGCAAAGAACCTTCATGATTTAGGTATTGAAATTTTATCAACTGGCGGCACCGCTAAACTATTCCGTGACAATAATATCCCAGTCATTGAAGTCAGTGATTACACAGGCTTTCCTGAAATGTTGGATGGCCGCGTTAAAACATTGCACCCAAAAGTACATGGCGGCATTTTAGGTCGTCGTGATTTACCTGAACATGTATCAGCGATGCAATCACAAAACATTCCTAACATCGATATGGTGATAGTGAATTTATACCCATTTGAAGCAACTGTTGCAAATCCAAACTGCAGTTTAGAAGATGCTATCGAAAATATCGATATCGGTGGCCCAGCAATGGTGCGTTCAGCCGCTAAAAACTGGAAAGATGTTGCCGTTGTCACTGACGCTAGCCAATATGCTGATGTACTACGTGAACTACAAAGCACAGGTGGCGCAACCAGCCAAGCAACAAACTTTGCCCTATCAGTGGCTGCGTTTAATCGCATCAGCAACTACGATGGTGCAATCAGCGACTACTTATCAAGCTTTAATGCAGATGGCACTCGCAACCCTTACCCAGCACAAGTGAATAGCCGTTTTGTTAAACTACAAGACTTACGTTATGGCGAGAACCCACATCAAAGTGCTGCGTTCTACCGCGATACCAATCCAGCACCTGGCTCGCTGGTGACTGCTGTGCAACTACAAGGCAAAGAATTAAGCTACAACAATATTGCCGATGCTGATGCCGCTTGGGAAGCTGTAAAAAGCTTTGACTCTAGCGCATGCGTCATTGTTAAGCACGCGAACCCATGTGGTGTTGCACTAGGTAAAGATGCACTTGAAGCTTACAGCAAAGCATTCCAAACTGATCCAACTTCAGCATTTGGTGGCATCATCGCATTCAACACTACTTTAGATAAAGCCGCAGCAGAGGCCGTGAGCAAACAGTTCGTAGAAGTATTGATTGCTCCAGACTACACTGCTGAAGCATTAGCTATTTTCAGTGCAAAAGCCAATGTACGTGTACTTAAAATCGCACTACCAGAAGGCGGCAATACTGCATGGGAGCAAGGCCGCAACTCACATGACACCAAACGTATTGGTTCTGGGTTATTGATTCAAACTGCAGACAACCACGAAATCAGCGTAAATGATTTAAAAATCGTCAGCAAAAAACAACCTACGCCAGAACAATTACAAGACATGCTATTTGCATGGCGTGTTGCGAAATACGTTAAATCAAACGCAATTGTATTCTGTGGCAACAGCATGACACTCGGCGTGGGCGCAGGCCAAATGAGCCGTGTAGATAGCACTAAGATTGCAGCAATTAAAGCGCAAAACGCAGGCTTAACTTTGAAAAACTCGGTGGTTGCATCAGATGCCTTCTTCCCGTTCCGTGATGGTATTGATGTGCTTGCAGAAGCTGGTGCAGCTTGCGTAATTCACCCAGGTGGCAGCATGCGCGATGAAGAAGTGATTGCCGCAGCTGACGAACATGGCTTAGTCATGGTAGTCACTGGGATTCGCCACTTTAGGCACTAAATTAATCTTAGCGCTAAATCACTAGTGCAATACATTTGCTTTTCTTTTGCCACAGCTAGCCTACAGCAAGTTTGTGGCAAAAGACTTTTAAGGGTTTCAAATACATGAAAATTTTAGTTATCGGTGGTGGTGGTCGTGAACATGCACTCGCTTGGAAAGTGACACACAATAAAGAAGTGAGTCGAGTGTATGTAGCACCAGGCAATGCAGGCACCGCATTAAACCCAGACATGGTGAATGTTCCCATGACTGCCGTAGATGATTTAGTTAAATTTGCACAAGATGAGCAAATTTACCTCACGATAGTTGGCCCAGAGGCACCACTATCTCAAGGAGTAGTTGATGCATTCCGCGCGGCTGGCTTAAAGATTTTCGGCCCAACTAAAGCAGCGGCGCAGTTAGAGTCCTCAAAAGATTACGCTAAAGCGTTTATGATGCGCCACAACATCCCTACGGCAGGATATGGCACATTTACTGATGCCAAACTCGCACACGATTATGTTAAGCAGCAAGGTGCACCTATCGTCATTAAGGCGGATGGTTTAGCAGCTGGCAAAGGTGTTGTAGTGGCAATGAGTGAAGATGAAGCACATGCCGCCATTGACGCGATGCTAGAAGACAACAAACTCGGTGCCGCTGGTGCGCGCGTGGTGATTGAAGAGTTCTTAGAAGGCGAAGAAGCCAGCTTCATGGTCATGGTCGATGGTAAAAACATCTTACCGTTAGCTACTAGTCAAGACCATAAACGTCTTCTTGATGCAGACTTAGGTCCAAACACAGGCGGCATGGGCGCGTACTCACCAGCCCCAGTAGTGACGCCTGCCATTCACGCTAAAGTGATGCGCGAAATTATTAAACCGACGGTTGAAGGCATGGCGAAAGATGGCATTCCATACACTGGATTTTTATATGCAGGCTTAATGATCAGCCCTAACGGTGATGTTAAAACGTTAGAATTTAACTGCCGTATGGGTGACCCAGAAACACAGCCGATCATGATGCGTTTGAAAAGTGACTTAGTTGGGCTGATGGAACATGCTGTTGATGGTACATTGGATCGTGCTGAGGCGGAGTGGGATAGACGTGTCGCTTTAGGCGTTGTCATGGCGTCAGCCAATTATCCAGAAACACCAAGACTAGGCGATGAAATTACAGGCTTAGAAAATCAGTTAGCAGACACCCATATTTTCCATGCAGGTACAACACAAAAAGATGGCAAAGTGGTCACCAGTGGTGGTCGCGTACTATGTGTAACGGCGCTTGGTGAAACTGTAAAATTTGCACAACAACAAGCTTACCAAGCCATGAAGGAAATTAAGTTTGATGGCGCGCAGTTCCGCACTGACATTGGTTATCGTGCGATTAAAGGCTAAGCCCTGAAGGTGACATCATGAATACCCAAGACGTTTTTAGCTATTTACAAAACCTTCAAGCCAAAATTGTTGAGGCCATTGAATTAGTCGATGGTAAAAATTTTTTACAAGATAGCTGGCAACGTCCTGAAGGCGGTGGTGGCACCTCTTGCCTGCTTGAAGAAGGCAATGTATTTGAACGTGCTGGTGTTGGCTTCTCTCACGTCATCGGTACCAAGCTACCCCCTGCTGCCAGCGTTGCACATCCAGAAGCAGCTGGCCGCCCTTGGGAGGCGATGGGCGTATCTTTAGTGTTTCACCCGCGCAACCCATATGTGCCTACCGTACACATGAATGTGCGCTTTTTTATCGCCAAAGCACAACATGCCACAGAACAAGATATCTGGTGGTTTGGCGGCGGTATGGATCTCACACCTTATTACGGCTTTACTGAAGATGCAGAACACTTTCATCGCACTAACAAAACTGCATTAGATGCATTTGATACCAGCTTCTACCCTAAATTCAAAAAAGAGTGTGATGAATACTTCTTTTTAAAACATCGCCAAGAGCCTCGTGGTATCGGCGGTATCTTTTATGATGACTTTAACGAACTAGGTTTTGAGCGTAGCTTTGATTTTCATCGTGCAGTGGGCGATGCGTTCTTACAAGCGTATTTGCCAATCGTGCAACGTCGTAAAGACACACCTTATGGCGAGCGTGAGCGTGATTTCCAAGCCTACCGCCGTGGACGTTATGTTGAATTTAACTTAATTTACGATCGCGGTACTATTTTTGGATTGCAATCCAATGGCCGCACCGAATCCATCTTGCTTTCCATGCCGCCTATTGTGAAATGGCGTTATGACTGGAAGCCAGAAACAGGTAGCCCAGAAGCTAAACTCTACAGTGATTTTCTTATTGAGAAAGACTGGCTCTCTCTTAACCAGTAAACATCATGAATATTTCCACCCAAGCACATGCGCTAGCAAAAGACCTACTCAACTTTATTGATCTCAGCCCTAGTCCTTGGCATGCGGTTGGTTATATTGAGCAGCAGTTATTAAATGCAGGTTTTACCAAATTAGATGAAACCCAAGCTTGGCAACTGAGCACGGGTAATCGCTATTTTGTGGTGCGTGGCGGTGCCTCTATCATTGCCTTCACCCTTGGCAACAAACCTATTACCAATACAGGCTTTCGTATGGTGGGGGCACATACAGACTCCCCTAGCCTAAGACTCAAACCTAAAGCCGCTTATGAAACTGACGGTCTGCTTCGCATTGGCGTAGAAGTCTATGGTGGGCCAATTTTGGCAACATTTACAGACCGTGATTTAAGTATTGCAGGGCGTGTGACTGTACGCACCGAAACGGGCCATACCATCAAATTACTTAAATTTGATAACGCACTCATGCGCTTACCCAACTTAGCGATTCACATGAACCGCGAAGTGAACGAAAAAGGTCTTAAGCTCAACAAACAAACAGAACTGCCATTATTATTTGGTGAAAGCGAAGCTGGCATCGAAGCTGACCAGCAATTTTTAGCCTATATCGCTGAAGCGCTTAACATTGCACCACAAGATATTCTCACATTTGAATTTAATGTATTTGATACCCAAAAAGGCGCATTCTGGGGTGCTCATCAAGAGTTCATTACCGACAGCCAATTGGACAATCTAGCTTCGTGTCACGCAGCGATTACCGCCCTGCTCAACACCACCAACCAAGAGTCAAGCAACATCTGCGCACTCTTCGACCATGAAGAAGTAGGTAGCGAGAGCGCGACAGGCGCCAGCGGTAGCTTTTTATCAGATGTGATTAACCGCATCTCTGCTAATACAGGACTAAGTGAAGAAGATCGCCTACGTGCCTTGGCACAAAGCTTTTTTATAAGCGCAGACATGGCGCATGCTTATCATCCTAATCATTCAGGCGCCTATGAGCCGTGTCACCATGTAATGGTCAACCAAGGCCCTGTGATTAAAACCAATGCAAATCAGCGTTATGCAAGCAATGCAGATACTGCCGCACGCTTTATATCGCTGTGTGAGCGCGCCAACGTACCATTTCAGCAATACGCACATCGTACCGATTTAGGTTGTGGTAGCACGATAGGGCCGATTTTGGCCTCTGGTTTAGGCGTGGCTAGCGTGGACGTTGGCTCACCCATGTGGGCGATGCACAGCATTAGAGAAAGTGCTGGTGTGCTTGATCACTACTATATGATAGAAGCACTTAAGGTATTATTTAGCAGCTAATTTTGGTAATCTGCCCTCACAATACAGTGATGACTATCATCCTTAATACCCCATCCAAAATAACAATGAATAAGGATTAATCACCTATGCAAAAGATTGAGTTAGTGATTGCAACCCTCTCTGGCTGGGTATGGGGCCCGCCAATGCTCACCTTGTTATTAGGTACTGGCCTGTACCTTACCATCTTACTCAAAGGCATGCAGTTCCGCGCATTACCATTAGCGCTCAAACTTATTTTTCACAAAGATCATCATCATGAGGGCGATATTAGCCACTTCGCAGCACTCATGACAGCACTTGCTGCCACCGTAGGTATTGGTAATATTGTAGGAGTTGCAACAGCCATTACACTAGGTGGGCCTGGCGCTGTATTTTGGATGTGGGTAACCGGCATGCTTGGGATGGCAACCAAATATGCAGAAGCCGTATTGGCCATTAAATATCGTGAAAAAGGCCCTCATGGTATGCGTGGTGGCCCCATGTACTATTTAGCAAAGGGTGCGGGGTTACCGTGGTTAGGCACGATGTTCGCCATTTTCACCGCATTTGCGGCCTTTGGTATCGGCAACATGACACAGGCTAATGCCACTGCAAAAATATTTGAATCCACTTTTAATATTGCACCACACATCACAGGCTGGGTGCTCATGATACTGACGGGCCTAGTGATTTTGGGCGGTATACGTGCAATCGGCAGATTTACCTCATTTCTCGTACCGTTCATGATCATTGCGTACGTAGGTACCTCACTATTCGTGCTGTTCATGAATATAGAAAAAATCCCGCACGCGTTTTCACTCATTTTTTATCATGCATTTAACCCGATTTCAGCCACAGGTGGATTTGTTGGTGCGACCATTGCAGCAGCAATGCGTTACGGTATTGCACGTGGTGTATTCTCTAACGAGTCTGGCTTAGGTTCTGCACCCATTGCCGCAGCGGCTGCACGCACGAATGACCCCGTCAAACAAGCCCTTGTGAGCATGACTCAAACGTTTATTGATACGCTAGTGGTCTGCACAATGACAGCCCTGGTCATCCTCACCGCCACATCCTGGACGCAAGGTGTTAGCGCAGCCGAACTGACTAGCGCCAGCATGGCAGAGACATTAGGTGACACAGGTAAAATGATAGTTGCCATCACCACGGCGCTATTTGCCTATTCCACTTTAATTGGATGGAATTATTACGGTGAAAAAGCCATTGAGTATTTATTTGGACCACGCGCCATCGCAACCTACCGCGTATTATTCACCGCCACTGTCATTATTGGTGCAACCACTAGCTTAGAGTTTGTATGGAACTTCTCTGACCTGATGAACGGCATGATGGCTATCCCCAATTTGATTGGCCTATTATTACTGGCTAAGATAGTAAAATCAGAAACCAATCGTTATTTCTCTGAGCTAAAGAATTAACGATAACCAATTAACAGTCACTAAAGCATCATCATTCGACTAGAGGCAACTACTCATGACTCACCATCGAAGTGCATGGCGTAACCGCTGGACTTTTATGTTAGCTACCGCTGGCTCTGCTATTGGCTTAGGTAACATCTGGAAACTACCCTACATGATAGGGGTTAACGGTGGCAGTGCCTTCGTCCTAGTGTTTATCGCCTGCATATTTTTTGTAGGTATCCCGCTGATGATGACTGAGATTCTGCTGGGCCGTAGAGCACAAAAAAACCCACTCAACGGTATAGAAACACTGGCGATTGAAGCTAACGCATCTCGTCATTGGAAGTATCTAGGTGGCATGGGAATGATCACAGGACTCCTGATTCTCAGCTTTTATAGCGTGATCGGCGGATGGGTACTGAGCTTTATTGGCGCAGCAGCAAGCGGCAGCTTTGTCGGCATGGATGGCACTCAATCCACCGCTAACTTCAACCAACTACTCGCATCCCCCCTTACCCTACTATTTTGGCATACCGTTTTCATGATCATGACCATGGGCGTCGTAGCACGTGGCGTTAACTCTGGTCTTGAAAAAGCCAATAACATTTTGATTCCTGCACTATTTGCTATTCTGCTGATACTGCTAGGTTATAGTATGTCTGTAGGTGACATGAGTGCCTCTTTTCGCTTCATGTTCAGCCCTGACTTTTCTAAAATCACCCCAGTTGCCGTGCTTTCTGCGCTTGGTCACGCATTCTTCTCACTTAGCCTCGGCATGGGCTCGGTGATGGTCTATGGCTCATATTTGCAACGTGACGTTTCAATCGCTCGCGCCACTATTTATATTGCACTGGCTGACACGCTACTAGGTCTTTTAATTGGTCTTGCTATTTATGCCTTAGTATTCGCTAATCAGCTAGCCCCTAATGCTGGGCCAGGCTTAATTTTCCAAACACTGCCAATTGCATTTGGCCAAATGCCTAGTGGCAGCCTCATCGCCACATTGTTCTTTATCCTTGTTGCTTTTGCGGCATGGACCTCCGCCATTTCACTTGTTGAACCAACCATCGCTTGGGTTGTAGAAAACACAGAAATTTCTCGCAAAGTTGCCACAACGATATTAGGACTGATTATCTGGCTAATCGGGATCAGCGTTGTATTCTCTTTTAATGAATGGCAAAACGTTACCGTCATATTTGGCCTAAATATCTTTGACACTTTAGATAAGCTGACGTCCACCATATTGCTACCGCTTGGTGGACTATTGATTGCAATATTTGCTGGTTACTTTATGAAAAATAGTCATGTTCAAGAAGAGTTGAATTTACATCAATGGTCTTTTAAAGTTTGGGTCTTGATGAATAACGTAATTGCACCTATCGGTATTATTGGCGTATTTCTCTATCTTTTTAAAATCATTCAATAAATATAAAGAGTTAAAAAATTGACATTTAGGTTTGGTAATAAGCAACGATTAAGTAATACCTATTAATAAACCAATGAGTTAGACTAGGCTACATCTTCATAACCATCATAATTTGTAATCATCACTGCAAACAAAAAAGCCAGCTTTTTGAGCTGGCTTTTTTACTCTGCATGAAGCTTGTACCGGATTACAGTGACAATATCCATTGAACGATTGTTTTAATGTCAGCTTCTTTAACCTGACCACCCATTGCTGGCATTGGCATAGGGCCCCAAACGCCGCTACCACCTTTTTTAACTTTTTCAACTAGCTTTGCTTCAGCTGTTTTGTCGCCTTTGTATTTTGCCGCAACATCTTTATATGCTGGACCTAATACTTTTTTCTCTACGGTATGACATGCTAAACAGCCACTTTTTTGTGCTAAAGCTTCAGCAGCTTTTGCATCCACTGCAGCACCTGCTTGCGCAGTAAGCAACATAGAACCAGCAGTAGCGATTGTTAATAATAAAGCTTTCATGCTATCTCCTTGAATTAACGCTTAATAATAGTAGTTATAAATTTTACAACTCGCTTATCATACTGATAATTTAGTTTATGACAAGTGTGTTAAATCAAATGATTCGTTAATAAATAACAAATTATCTGACTCAACAATTTTAATTAAATTCACATTACTTAGGATGAGTACAACGCTTTCGATCGGCACTGCGTTGACAGCACAAAAAATTAAAATTAAATGTACTTATAAAGCTTCTACACTATACTCAACAGACATCGTATGCGTTCTATTCGGGCTAATGACCACAGAGTTTTCTAGTGCATTGGCAGTTTCTACACATACCGTTTTACGCCATTCGTCTGCATCACCCATATCTCCCATTGCATGCGCTTTCTCAGCACCTGGGCTCCAGACAACAGTAGTATCACTACCAGATTTACCCACACGGATTAATCGGTTGTATATAGGGTCATGAATTAAACAGTCTGAATTGTGGTCTAAATAAACACGATCGAACTCACCATCAAATTTCAATACATTGTGTTCAACATAACGTCTGTACTGACGTAACTTATCCGCATATAGACAATCTTGCAGACCGGTTACGCGAATATTGCCAACATCACTCACATGCAGATAAGTATGGAATGCCTCACCAATTAAAAATGGATGGTCTGATTTGTTCGTGGTAGCTAAATCAATTTTCAAACGTTTACCAATCGTGACCATCATGGTCAGTACGTATGAGTATGAAAGCTGCCTTTTTGCCTCTGGTGTTTCTATCATTTGCAACACAATGCGCGTTGCACCTGTTTCAGTTGAATCAACATCGACCAATTGCCATGGAATCACTCTTGCAAAACCGTGCGGACACAATGTACTGTCGGTTGGATGTGCGCCAAACCAAGGCCAGCAAATGGGCACACCACCACGGATAGAACGGCCTTTTACATAACGCGCATGGTCAGAAAGCCATAATACTGGTTGCTTTTCTGCTTTTGGTTGCCATTGCATGACATGACCGCCTTGCAACGCGATTTTAGCCGTTGCTAATGGGTTATCTATCTCTAAATATTGTAGACCTGTTTCATCTTCAGTCACGGTCACATGAGGGTGTAACGTTGAGCACCCCTGCCCGTCTCTTTTTCTAAAGATATGGTCTTCTAATGAATCTAATGTCATACATTACCTTATCAATTTGCCACTTTTTGGCCTTACTTAAAGACTTAATTAAAAAGTGATTTTTAATCTTAATAAATTACTTCTCAATTTGAGAAACATCGCGCACTGCACCTCGTGCAGCACTGGTACTCATTGCAGCATATGCACGCAATGCTGGCGAAACTGCACGCTCACGATTAACTGGTTTCCAGGCATCTTTGCCTTTATCTTCCATTTTCGCGCGACGGTGTGCCATCTCTTCATCACTAATCACAAGATGAATCGTACGGTTTGGAATATCAATTTCAATGGTATCGTTTTCTTGCACCAAGCCAATTGCGCCGCCTTCAGCTGCTTCTGGTGAAGCATGGCCAATACTTAAGCCAGAGGTACCGCCTGAAAAACGTCCGTCAGTTAGCAACGCACAGTCTTTACCTAGGCCTTTAGATTTTAAGTATGACGTTGGATATAGCATTTCTTGCATACCAGGGCCACCACGCGGGCCTTCATAACGAATCACCACCACGTCACCCGCTACGATTTTATCGGCAAGAATCGCTTCTACTGAAGCGTCTTGACTTTCAAAAATACGTGCGCGGCCAGTAAATTTCAAAATGCTGTCATCCACACCCGCCGTTTTCACAATACAGCCATCTAATGCGATGTTGCCATAGAGCACTGCCAAACCACCGTCCAGTGAGTACGCATGCGCTTTATCACGAATACAGCCTTCGCTTCGGTCATCATCTAGCGTTGGATAAAGCATGCTTTGAGAAAATGCAATGGTCGTTGAAATGCCGCCAGGCGCTGCACGGAAAAATTTCTTCACATCCTCATTTTGAGTGACTTTAATATCCCACTCATTGAGCGCGTCACCCAAGCTTGGGCTATGTACCATTGGCGTATCACGGTGAATCACACCAGCGCGATCAAGCTCGCCTAAAATACCCATCACGCCACCCGCGCGGTGCACGTCCTCCATATGGTATTTAGCTGTGGCTGGCGCTACTTTACTTACACATGGCACTTTACGTGAAATGCGGTCAATATCACTCATGGTGAAGTCTAAACCTGCTTCATGTGCCGCAGCTAGCAAATGCAATACTGTATTAGTAGAGCCGCCCATTGCAACATCTAGGCTCATCGCATTTTCAAATGCTTTCATGTTGGCAATGCTACGTGGTAATACGGTGTAGTCATCTTGCTCATAATGACGTTTTGCAAGGTCAACAATCAAGCGCCCTGCTTTTAAGAACAACTCTTTACGTGCCGCATGTGTCGCTAAAGTTGAACCATTGCCAGGCAAGCTTAAACCTAGCGCTTCAGTTAAACAGTTCATTGAGTTAGCTGTAAACATACCCGAGCAAGAACCGCAGGTAGGGCAAGCTGAACGCTCAATCGCGTCAGACTCTGCATCGCTCACATTACTATCTGCCGCCGCTACCATCGCATCTACTAAGTCTAGTTTATGTGTGTTGCCGCCCCAGTTTACCTTACCAGCTTCCATTGGGCCGCCAGATACAAACACCACAGGGATATTTAAACGTAATGCCGCCATCAACATGCCTGGGGTGATTTTGTCACAGTTTGAAATACACACCAGCGCATCTGCACAGTGCGCATTGACCATGTATTCAACGCTATCTGCAATTAAATCACGGCTAGGTAAGCTATAAAGCATACCGCCATGACCCATCGCAATACCATCATCAACCGCAATGGTATTAAATTCTTTGGCTACGCCGCCAGCTTTTTCAATTTCGCGAGCCACCAATTGACCCATGTCTTTTAAATGTACGTGTCCTGGCACAAACTGGGTAAATGAGTTAGCAACAGCGATAATTGGCTTATCAAAGTCGCCATCTTTCATGCCAGTGGCACGCCATAGTGCGCGCGCACCCGCCATGTTGCGACCGTGAGTAGTGGTATGTGAACGATAAACTGGCATGATAAAAATCCGTAAAAAAGTGAATAAACAATAAAGTGTAATTTTAGACTAGCTAGCGCCAACTAGCCAAAGAAATGTGAAAGAAACGTATGATTTGATTAAGCAAAAGTACTAAAACCAACCTAAACACGTTATAAAGCATCTAAAGGACTGCTCACACCCCGCCCGCCCTTATTTAGCACATGGGTATAAATCATCGTCGTACTCACATCAGAATGTCCTAATAGCTCTTGAACTGTGCGGATATCGTAACCGCCTTCAAGCAAATGGGTCGCAAAACTATGGCGAAAAGTATGGGGTGTTGCTGGTTTGGTAATTTCCGCATCGACCACCGCTTGACGCATCGCACGTTGCACAGACTGATCTTGCAAATGATGGCGACGGATCACAGGCTCATCACAATCTTTAGTACGCGGATCCTGCGACAACTTACCACTTGGAAAAACATATTGCCAAACCCAATCCCGACCAGCATAAGGAAACTTTAAACCCAAAGCCTGCGGCATATACACCGAACCAAAGCCATCATTCAAATCATTTTGATGCAACTGCTTCACGCGATTCAAATGTGTTTTAAGTGGCTCAACTAAGGTAAGCGGTAACATGGTCACGCGATCTTTAAAGCCCTTACCATCGCGAATTAAAATCTCTTTGCGTTCAAAATCAATATCTTTCACCCGCAAACGCAAGGCTTCTAAAATCCGCATCCCCGTACCATAGAGCAAACTCGCTACTAACCAATGCGTACCAGTTAAACGACCCAACACCGCCTGCACCTCAGCTTTTGTAAGTACCACAGGTAAGCGCTTAGGCGCTTTTGCCTGCTCAACGTTATCCAACCAAGGCAATGCAACACCCAAGACCTCTTTATACAAAAACAACAACGCACTTTTTGCCTGATTTTGCGTGCTAGCCGCAACATGACGATCCACCGCCAAATGCGTTAAAAATACCTCTACTTCTACTGAGCCCATCTCACTTGGATGACGCTTGTCAAAATGTAAAATAAAGCGTTTAATCCATTCCAAATAAGCTTGTTCGGTACGAATACTATAATGCTTAAGACGAATCTTGCCGCGCACTTGCTCCAAAAGCTTGGGTGACTCTACGTTTTGTACAGCGCTTTGTAATAAGTTTTGCATGTTTTTTATGCCGTATCTAAATAAAATTTTAGGCAATACTAAAAAAAGTTAATACCATGATTTTATTATATACTTTATTTATAAAAATTAATTGGCACTCACTTATGACGTATTTAAAACCGTCAAATAGGATGCCTACTTTACGTTAGGCACTAATGATTCCTATCGGATACATGTACAAGCGCGTAGCCAGTCGACCAGATTGGATTAAGGTCCCATCCATACACGACATTTACTCCCTCAGCGGCTGTGTTTCGGAGGATTTTTTCGACTACATCAATTTCTGGAGACACAACGGGTACTGGCTTTTTGACTCCCCAGAAATAATCGAGGAGGTTGCGGCAGAAAATTCAATCTCACTTGATGGTCTATCGCTGTTTTACTACGAGGCATACGAAAAGCAATTCGATTCAGACGAAGCTGCTTGGGCAGAATTTCTTCCTGAAAAATCGTTTCAAACGGATATCAAGCCTCCAGAATCTAAAATACTTCAAGGCTTCGACGTAACCACGTTTTTCGTTCAAACGTCTCCTGAATGTTCCCCGCTTTCATGTAATTCTCTTTCTGAGTCAATTCCTACAAATCGGCATTGTTTACTTCAGACGTTTGAAGAGGCACTAGAGCTTGTAGAGCAAGGAGTTTTTACGAATTCAGAACGGGGCCCATACCGAATCATTGCTGTTTACACGATAGAGCAAAAAAGTGTCTAATATCTCAATCAAGTTAGAGCAGTCAACGCCTAACCCATCATTCAAGCAGGACTGGCTAAAGCCAGCCCCTTAATTCAAACGTTAGGCTTTCATATGTTTCAGTATCAGGATGGCTCAGAAGTTTTGGTAGGTGATTCTGTACTTTTTGAGAATGGCAAAACAAGTGGCACTGTGGATTTAATTGTAATTACGGAAGAAGAAATGAAAAGCATCAATGTTCAAGGTGCAGGGGTTATGTTGAAATCACCACCATTTGGTTTGGTTTATTTAACCGAGCATTGGTTAAAGAGTGATCCATTGAGGTTTGTTTCTCGTGCATCAGCCTAACCCATCATTCAAGCGGGACGCGCTAAAGCGCGCCCCTTAATTAAAACGTTAGGCACTAAGGAATTTTTTCAATGACTCCACTGGAAGCAAAAAGAATAATTGAAGCTCTAGCAAATGGAATAGACCCTGAAACTGGCGAGGTACTTCCAGATCAAAATACCCTTAACAATCCGCATGTAATTCGAGCGTTGTTTGTTGCTGCAAAGTCTCTCGAAAAAACGGCTAAACGCACAGAACGTGATAATGCACTTCCTAGTAATGCAGGGCGCTCATGGACTGAAGCAGAAGATACTGAACTATTAGCGGACTTTGATGCTGACAATCCAATTAAGGAAATAGCTGAAAAACATCAACGAACATTAGGTGCTATTGCCGCACGTCTTGTGCGTCTGGGAAGAATTAAAGAACGTAATGAGGTTTACTCACGTGCCTAACCCATCCATCAAGCGGGACGCCTTGCGGCGCCCCTTATGTCAAACGTTAGAGCCAAAGAGATTATTAAATGGAAACATCTCAAAAAGAAAACATCAATTTTAGTGTTTATATGCACTTTGCATTTCGGGTTTTGGCTTTAGGTTCACTAATTAGTATTATTCCTTTGGTTTTTGTAAATCTTCCATTAAGGGTAGCTTTCATTGGTTTCCCCACATTTTTTTATGTATTAATTATGCTCGTTCTAAATGTTGCAACCTTTGTTGCCTGTTTTGCATTTGCCAGCAAGCTCATTTTATCTTGGGGTGTTAAAGAACATACATTTACTATCACTAAAAATTAACTTATGCTCTAACCCATCATTCAAGCGGGACGCCTAACGGCACCCCTTAATTCAAACGTTAGGGAATCCAAGATGAAAGAAGAAGATCTCGTTGCGGAAATCTATTCCTCAATGCCCCTATGGAAAAAGCTACCCGTTGATTTTGAAGAGAAATTGTTCGAAACGCATGCTAATCACTCCGCTGACGCTGTGCGGGATGCTCTTTCTAAAGCTAGACTTTTAAGTACGCTAGTCGAAAAAAGTTGTGGATTTTATAACGAGCCTTACAACACTGTTCACGACAAGATTCGCACTTATTTACGCGAAGAATTACCTGGACTGTCCGAGCGCGCTTACTCTGCCGCTGAAGGTCGAATCATGTATATGTACATCAAATAACTTCAACTAAACTAAATGCATTTAGCATATTTATTTTACTTAGCCCTAACCCATCATTCAAGCGGGACTGGCTAAAGCCAGCCCCTTAACTCAAACGTTAGGCGCAAATGCAGGATTACAAAATTTTGTTACAGGCAAAGAACGAAGGGCTGAGCTATGAAGACTCATCAGGGCTTTATCGTTTCAATCTGTCACGCCAAGGTAAATCATGGGTCGTCCATCTTCCGCCGTCCAAAGGTGAGGTATTCACCCCTTATTCGTTATCGCCACAAGAGCAAGAGCTATTGCTCCCTCGTATTCGTCAGTTCTTATCTCGCATCTGGTGGTTTGGCATTTGGCCTGTAAACTACGAGGTAAAGTTTAGTGGTTAATAATCGCCTACCCAATCACTCACACAAGCTTATTAATTTAATAGACGCGTGAGTTGGTTTACCTTTCTTTACAATGTTTCTCTGTTGTCAGTATTTCCCATGCATAAGGTTTATTGTATCCTTTGGCCTAACCCATCATTCAAGCGGGACCTGCTAAAGCAGGCCCCTTAATTCAAACGTTAGGGTTACAAAAATGTCTTGGTTTCAATTTGCCATTTGTATCTCAGAGTTAATATCCATTTTGCTTATTTTTAAGCTATGGAAATCCGACGATTTTTTGTTTTTCAAAATCTTCTTTTCAGTTATAGCTCTTGTGCCTTTTTTAGGTCCTTTTTTTGTTTTATGGGGCTCTAATTTCCCTAAGCCACAACACCCAGCGTTCCAAGACCGTCAGCGCTATAGCACTGATGTGTTTGACAGATGGAGACACATAATTTCTGAAAATAATCCACAAACTAGATTTCGCATGTGGCAAGCTATGCTGGAGAAAAAAGATGAAAACAAACCCTAACAATCATTCAAGCAAGATGATTAAATCAGCACACTTATTCAATTGGCGCATAAGTTAGTTTACCGTTCTTTACAATGTTTCTCTATTGTCAGCATTTCCCATACCTAAGGTTTATTGTATCCTTTGCCCTAACCCATCATTCAAGCGGGACGCCTAACGGCGCCCCTTAATTCAAACGTTAGGCAGTTATGGCACTTCAGGATGCAATCTTTGGCGCAATAGCGGATTTAACCAGTATTGCTATCAATAGCATAGTTAAGAAACTGGGTTATCCAGAAGTTAAGGCAAGGCAATTTGAGGTTTATTTAGGCTGGGCTATTATGTTGTTATTTGTAGCTTTATTGTGCTTCATCACTTTCAAATATAGCTAGGTTTTATAGTTCGTTATGCCCGTATTCAAAGCCTCTACGCTCATTCTCAGAGCCAAGCTATCACTCGGTGCGTGAGTTAGTTTACCTTTGTTTACAATGTTTCCCCGTTGTCAGTATTTTCTATGCATAAGGTTTATTGTATCCTTTGGCCTAACCCCTCATTCAAGCGGGACGCCTAACGGCGCCCCTTAATTCAAACGTTAGGCTTTAGGGTTACTAAGTGATTACATATCAATGCCCCAAATGTACTTTTAACTTTAACCAATCAGACAAAACTTGGGATGAGGCGGTTACATCTGGAGGCTGCCCTAAATGCAACTCGGCTCTAGTTAACTTTCCAATTCCCACAAAAGCTCAGCTATCTGAGAAATTAAAACCTTCTAAACAAAGCTTAAGCCGCAGCACTCCTGGCTATGTCGTACTTATAATTGGTGGGTTGTTGGCAAAATTTTCTCTAGTAATGTGGCTAGGTATTATTGGTTACACTTTAATGGTTTTTGGCATTGTTATTGCGGTGGCGTTAAGTAAACAATCGCCTAACCCATCATTCAAGCGGGACGCCTAACGGCGCCCCTTAATTCAAACGTTAGCGCCCCAATGAAATCGCTCAAAACTCTCAGACTCTCGGCTCATATACTATTTTTGGCATTACTCTCTCCTTTTTCATTTGCAGAAGGAAATAACACGCCTTTCCCAGTATCTGGTGAGCAGATTAACTTTCAACCGCCAAATGGCTGGAAGTTAGCTTGGATGGAAGGCTCTGCAAATGGTACCTACCTAGCTGAATATATTCCAGAACATGAAAGTATCGATACATGGCGAGAAGGCTATCTGGCGATAGAGAGATATGAATATCCCTCTAATGAGATTCTTAAAGAACTGCAAATGCGCAAAGTAAGAGTTGCCGATATCGGACTTATTCAATATATCAACAATGCAAAAAAAGTTTGTGGCATAAACCACACATCCATGTCTCAAAGAACAAATGTATTTAATGGGTTGTATTTTGCGGTGGGTGGCGGATATTGCAACCAATATGACTCAATTGCTCCTTTTGGCGAAGGTGCTTTTGTGGCGTTTGCAGAGGGCAAGCGATTTACTTTCAGAATCCAATATGGTTGGCGACCAAAATCAATTGCTGAACAGAATACCAACCTTCCTTGGCGGATTGCTCAAGAAAAAGCAAAAGAGTATCTTGAATCAATTAAAGCCATGAGCCTATGTGGCGGTGATGGCCAACCAGATTGTAAGATTTCTTATGTTCGCTAACCCATCGGTCAAGCAGGACGCGCTACCGCGCGCCTCTTACCTCAAACGTTAGGCTTCTATGAGAAATTATCGTTGGGTTTGCCATGTTTGTGGAACTGGAAATGCTCCAGATCTGAACTACTGCTCACAGTGTAAATTCCCAGCAGAGGCCACCGCGTTAGAAATTGATTTAGCAATGAATGCAAAGGGTAAGCTTCAACCCAAAACCTCAAGTAGCCGCATATCCATATTGAATATAGCAACATTGACAATCGTTTTATTAGTTTACTTAGCAAATCTTTTTACTCTTATAGCTATTCCTGCAAAATGGGCACTGAACATGCCTCATAATTTAGTATGCGAATCTTACATTGCAGCAAGAAGAGGCTGGGGTTGTGATTTGATTGAATTCCAGTATTTAAGCCTTGTCAGCCTTGCGGCTTTTATCTTATATCCAATATTGGCTGTATATTTAAAACGCAATTTTAAATTGCCAAGCTATTTAAGAACAATTGTAACTTCAATCTTCGTTTTACTTGCAGGAGCCATCCCTTTAAGAGTAATTTACTTTCAACAAGGCCACGCAAGTATGCCTTACCTGCTATGGACAATTCCATTGGCTATAGTGTTTACTCTTATTTTGTACAAATCAAAAAATGATCCATTAACAAAGCAGGCAGTACGTATAAAAAAACGGTTAATAAGTACTCAAGAAGCTGAGCGCATTGAAGTTGAAATAGAGGAACGAAAACGTGAACTTGGTAAAAAAGCCTAACCCATTATTCAAGCGGGACTGGCTAAAGCCAGCCCCTTAATTCAAACGTTAGGCTAACAAAATGGTTTTGCTAAAAATTGCCTCCATTTTTTGCATTTCATTATTTCTGTTTTATCGTGCGTATCAAATTGGAGTAAAAGGACGATTAGACTTAGTTAAGGACTGGAAAGACATCCCACTACCTAACCCCGATAGCCATCGCATTGCATTCATCAGGCTTTATATTGTTTCAGGAATTGTTTTTACTTTAACCGCCGTTGCTCTAGTGGCCTTTAAAGTACCACTGGCAAATTGGTGGCCACTAGGTTTTGCATGTTTTTTTGCAGCCTCTCATCGAAACTATATTAGCAAGCGCGCTAGAGGTGAAATAAACATAAAAAAACCAAACGATGGATTAGTCAAACTCTCCACTTATCATATAGCTGTGATAGTTCTATTTTTGCTATTCTCATTGGTTACATTATTGGCTGGCGTGTTACTTTTATTAACTGGTAAAGGTAGTGATGTATGGAAACTTTTATTGTGTGGGGTTATTGGTGTTTGGTTAGCTATTAAAGTTATTTCTATTAAATATGCAAAAAAATAATTACCCTAACCCATCATTCAAGCGGGACTGGCTAATGCCAGCCCCTTAATTCAAACGTTATACATCAGGAGAGTTTGTGCGAATATTTAAATCGGTTTATTTCATTCTACTTTTGACTTTAAGTCAGATCGTGTCTGCGGAGACCTTGCTGGAAAAAATAAAGAATGGAAGAGATTTAACTGCCATAGACTTGACTTCTATTTTCTTGGCCCAAGTGAAAGCTTGCGAAGATAATGTGCCAGAATTCAAAGAGCAATCGAATCCGCACTTTAGTAAGCTGAAAAGTAGTGAGTCATTTAAGAAAATCATTCGCTTTATAGATGAGAAACAAAATGCAGAAGCAACTGCTGTTGTTGCTGCACGAGGGATTCCAAGTAAGTCTTCGTGCAATATGACATTAAAATCGATTCATTTTGAGTTATCGCGACTCAAGTAATCTTGGGATTGTATAACCCATCATTCAAGCAGGACGCGCTGACGCGCGCCTCTTAATTCAAACGTTAGGCAGTTATGGCACTTCAGGATGCAATCTTTGGCGCAATAGCGGATTTAACCAGTATTGCTATCAATAGCATAGTTAAGAAACTGGGTTATCCAGAAGTTAAGGCAAGGCAATTTGAGGTTTATTTAGGCTGGGCTATTATGTTGTTATTTGTAGCTTTATTGTGCTTCATCACTTTCAAATATAGCTAGGTTTTATAGTTCGTTATGCCCGTATTCAAAGCCTCTACGCTCATTCTCAGAGCCAAGCTATCACTCGGTGCGTGAGTTAGTTTACCTTTGTTTACAATGTTTCCCCGTTGTCAGTATTTTCTATGCATAAGGTTTATTGTATCCTTTGGCCTAACCCCTCATTCAAGCGGGACGCCTAACGGCGCCCCTTAATTCAAACGTTAGCCAATCAACTCAACACAGGAATTGCATATGTTTCTACATGTAATCAAAATTTTTATTTTTAGCCTTCTAATGACTGCATTCTCTGTTCATGCGGAAGAATTTACTCATGGTGCAAAAGAGCTTTTTCAAGAATTTTCAACTTGTCAAACAAGTGCTTTTGAATTCATCTCAAAAAACAAAGAAAATTACTTATCACTAGGTAAATTTAAGGAAATTTC